>WNGE01001953.1_pt1 | contig 51984 bp, 46 predicted proteins | sample 5400651 | NCBI WGS metagenome assembly WNGE01 (sample SAMN13153370, study PRJNA577476) | soil metagenome | isolation source: 60 cm soil or saprolite under grassland replicate 2 | place: USA:California | collected 2016-06-15 | reverse complement strand
GCTGATCTCCTGATCCTTGACCAGGTCCAGCACCAGCCGGACCGCCCGGTCACGCAGCTCGTCCGGATACTTCCGTGCTGCTCCCATCGTCCCACTCTCCCGTGGATTGGGAGCCTCCACAAAACCCGGGGCGGTTCAGCCCGCCGCTACTCCATCTGCTTCCGTGACCTGCGCCAGGCCCGCATCAGCTACCGGCGCGGCCAGGACACCGGACCCGACCACGGCCCCATCCGCACCGCCGACCACGCCGACGAAGAAACCGTCCTGATCATCGGCACCTTCACCTACGCCGGAACCGGATGGAAGGCCACTGGTGACGCGCTGCTCGCCAACACCGCTGCCGACCAGGCTCGCAAACGTCGTGAAGCCGGACGCGAACAACTCGCCGACGAATACAACTTCACGACGACCAGCCGCCAGGCTGCATAAGCCAGTCGTCCGGCTAATGACGCTTAAGCGTCAAAACAGCAGCACATAGCTTTGGGTAAGGAGAAAGAGTTGCAGCGTGACGCGCGCCCGTACAGCGAGGTGATCAGCCCGAAGTGGTACACCGTTGAGCAAGTGGCACTAATGCTTGGCTACGGGCTCACCAAGACGAAATACCTCGTTCTGTCCGGCCAGATCCGGTCGGTCAAGGACGGCGGGAACCGGCGCATTCTGCCTGAGTGGGTCGATGATTATATTCGCAGCAAGGTAGAGGAGATGACCGTATGAGCAGACGCCACAACGGCGAGGGATCAATCTATCCGGTCAAGGACGGCTACCGGGGCTACGTCTGGTGCACCAACCCAGGCGGAACCCGCTACCGCAAGTACGTCAAGGGCAAGACGTACGAAGCCACCCAGCGCGCATGGCTCAAGCTCAGGGACGAGGCAAGCCGCGGACCGGTCAGCTCCGACGTATCCAAGCTCAGCGACTTCCTCTCATATTGGCTGAGAGAGATCGTCCAACCGAATCTCGCGCCAAAGACATATCAGACGTACGAGCTGTTCGTACGTCTGCATATTGTTCCTCACCTTGGCCATAAACGGTTGGACAAGCTTCAGGTCAAGGACATAAGGCAATGGCTCAACAAACTTGGCGGTATCTGCCAGTGCTGCGCCCAGGGCAAAGACGCTGCTCGGCCCGAATCTAAGCGGCGATGCTGTGCGATCGGCAATTGCTGTCAGGAAATTCTGGCTCCGCGAAGCCGTAAGGATGCCCGCGACACACTTCGCGCTGCTCTTACCTGTGCTATTGAGGAAGAGATCATCACCCGTAACCCAGTGGCCGTGATTCGCCTGCCAGCGCCAAGGAAATACAAGCGCCGTGTCTGGACTGTAGACGAGGCGCGCCGGTTCCTGGAGTCAGCTCGTCGAGACGAAGACGCTCTGTATACGGCCTACGTCCTTATCCTCGTCCTTGGCCTGCGCAAAGGCGAAGTTCTCGGGCTCACATGGGATCGGATCGATCTTGAGACGGCCGAGCTTTACGTGGGCGAGCAGCTCCAGCGGGTCACTGGCAAGCTCATCCGTCGTCAGGTCAAGACCGAATCATCCGAAGCGCCTCTGCCGCTTCCTGACCTGTGCATCACCGCGCTGAAACTCCGGAGTGAACGACAGTCAGCCGACCGTATGCGCGCTGGCGATGCATGGATCGACACTGGCCTAGTTTTCACCAGCCGTCACGGTACACCGGTCGAGCCCAGCAACTTCGACCGCAGCTTCGACCGCCGCATCGTCAAGGCCGATGTACCCAAGATCACCAGGCATAGTACCCGGAAGACATGCGGTTCATTGCTGGCAGCGCTGGACGTGCATCCGCGTGTGGCCATGCAGATCCTTCGGCACAGCAAGATCGCGATCACGATGGAGATCTATACCGAGGTGCCCTCGACTATTACGCGCGAAGCGCTTCGGAAGCTCGGGCAGTGGCTGGACGACACAGACACTTGATTTCCTCGAGTCCATGTCAAGTCTCTGTACCCCGGCAACGAGCATCGGCTGAGGATGGAACAGGTGCCAGGGAGCCGGTTGGTTGCAGTCGCGGTTCCCGCGGCTATTCGCCAGGCTTTCGCGCCCCCCGGGTAATGACGACCCAGACGACACGTTCGGTGACCCACAGCATCCGTGCGAGCACGGCCACGGACATTAGCAGGCCGGCCATGCAGAGAGCGGTTATCACCGGATGAGGGCTGCTGTCCTGGTCGCCTAGCAGCCCGATCAGGAAGAGGGCGGTAGCGTACGCTGACCACCGCATAGCCCGTGTGTAGGACTCGAACAGGGCGCGCCAGTGCCGTGATTCACGGACGATCTCGAATCGCGAAGCCTGAGCGTAGCCGAGGACGATGGCCAGGATGGCCACGATGAAGCCCAGCAGGGTTGCCTCGACCGTCAGCAGGGTCGTGTAGAGGCCGCCCCGCTGATTCGTCAGGTAGCTGTACAAGTGACGGTGAACGGTATGGATCGCAGTGATGCGCCATAGCGCCACGAAGAGCGCGATGAAGATGATCAGCTCGAAGAGAAACCGAGACCGACGTTTCCGATCCATGGTGCGGTTCTATCAGCCAGGTGTGACAGTCTGGCTCATCAGCTGTCGGCTACGCTGACGGAAGCCGCTGCGGACAGATCGTCTAGGCGCTCGGTATGCGCATCCATGATCTTGGCATAGGCGTCGTCGCCGAGCAGGACCCGCGTGCGGCCGTGCTGTCGAAGGATCTTCTTCACCGAGATCAACTCGTCCCGGAGCAGGTCGATCTCCTCCGTCCGGTCTTCCTGGTCCACGACCGTTGCCCTGAGGGTCCGCGCGTTCTCGCGCAGGTCGGACCGCCGAGCCAGCTGGCGTAGCGTATCCAGTATCCCGCCGCTGAGGTTCCGCCGCTGATAGGGCTCGGGTTCAAGGTAGACACCGACGCAATCGGCTCGGCTGGCAGTCTCGGCCGCCCTGAGAGCCGACCCGAGGCTGGCGTTGGCTTGTGCGATGACGTCGATGTACGGCTGACGGACGAGGAGATCCAGCTTGCGGACGGCCCTCTTGCGTGAGAGTACGGTAGCCACGTCTTGGCGAAGGAGAGCTTCGAGGGCGAACTCTGGGCAGTCTCCACCAACCGCGCGCCGAAGATATGGCGCCAGTCGGCTGGGCCGCGGGCCGTAGAAGTTGAATTCCATCCCGACGATGCCGTCCGGGAAGATGCACAGGTGCGAAACTTCGTAGATGCCCGCCTCATCGGCCAGATTCAGGTCGGTCAGTTGTCCGCCGATCTCAGCTAGGGGTAGGGCGTTGCGCCTGATGTTGGCGAAGCGGATCTTACAGATCTCGCCTACCTCATCGACCCAGACACACTGGTCGGCATCGCCGCTAGCCACGTAGCGGCCGCCGTCTTCTACAGGGCGAAACGGCAGACCATCGAGCTTCTGTAGCGTCGGGTGCAAATCGATGTTGATCGGCACGCCGTCATCGCCAGCGCCGGCGTCGATGCGGAAGAAGTAGATGCTGCGCTTGGCCGTGTTGGTTTTACCGCGACCACGTGACGGGGTTGTCATTGGCAGGCCCGGCATCGGGGCCGTGCAATCGGCCTAGTCATATCGCCCCAAACAAAGATCGTCTCCTGGCAGATACTTGACCCGCTGCTGCACTTTACTGCTGCACCAAGATCAACAAGCGTCTGTCTGGAGACTCAACACATGTTTTGACCTGGGTGGAGCTAAGGGGAACCCCTGGCCTTCTGGATGCAAACCAGACGCTCTTCCAGCTGAGCTATAGCCCCGGATGCCTTCCGACCAGGGTACCCGGTGCGTACTGGTTAGAGCGCATCCCCGGCCAGGACGAGGCGGAAGCTCATAGACTCCCCCGCCGTGGCGGGCACGGCCGCACGATCGGGGGACAATACCGTTTCGCTTGTTGGTCGCATGGGCCGCGGACCAGGCATCGGATTGGGCTTCCGTCACTGCAGCACCACCCGTACTGGATCGAACGACATGGATGCCGCGTGGTCGGGTAGCCCGGGGCCGCCTGACCGGAAGTTTCGCGTCCGCGCGACGCCTCACCGGGAACGTACGACTGAACGGCATTGGATCCGGGGAGCATCCACGCCGGCGGCTACTTGAGCAGGCGGGACAGGCGGCGGTCGGCCAGCGGCTTACCGCCGGTCTGGCAGGTCGGGCAGTACTGCAGCGCGGAGTCGGCGAACGAGACCTCCTTGATCGTGTCGCCGCACACCGGGCAATCCTGGCCGGCCCGCCCGTGCACCCGCAGGCCGCTCTTCTTCTCGCCCTTCAGGTCCGCCGCGGCCAGGCCGGCCGAACGCTCCACGGCCTCTGTCAGCGTGGTCTTGATCGCGTCGTACAGGGTGGCCACGTCGTCCGGGGTCATGCTGGTCGCGATCTTGAAGGGTGACATCTTGGCCGCGTGCAGCACCTCGTCGGAGTAGGCGTTGCCGATGCCGGCGATGATCCGCTGGTCGCGGAGCACGCCCTTGACCTGCATCCGGCGCCCGGCCAGCAGGCTGGCCAGGGTGTCCCGGGTGAAATCGGCGGCCAGCGGGTCCGGCCCGAGAGTAGCTACCCCGGGCACCTCGGCCGGATCGCGGACCAGGTAAACGGCGAGGCGCTTGTGCGAGCCCTGCTCGGTCAGGTCGAAACCGGAGCCGTCGTCCAGCCTGAGCCGGAAGGCCAGCGGGCTCTTACCCGGCTTCGGGGGCGCCGTGGGCAGGTCGTCGCGCCAGCGCAACCAGCCGGCCCGGGCCAGGTGCATGATCAGGTGCAGGCCCCGGTCGGTGGCGAGGTCCAGGAACTTGCCGTGCCGGCCCACCTCGGTGATCACCTGGCCGCTGAGGTCGGTGAGAGGCGGGTCGAACGTCTTGAGCACCGAGAATGAGGCCGCGTCGGCCCGCGCCACGGTGTGGCCCGTGGCGTGGCCGCGCAGGAAGGCGGCCAGCGACTCTACTTCGGGCAGTTCCGGCATGCTTCACAGTTTGCCACGTGACCAGCGAAGTTAATCAGTCGTCGTGACGCCGCCCTGCGAAGCCACCAGGTCGGGAAGCTCCCCGATGTCGGATAGCAGGTGAGTGGCTCCGGCCCGGCGAAGCCTGCTCGCGTCGTCCATGTCGCTGAGTACGCCGACGATCAGCCGGGCCCCGGCCCGCTGGGCGGACAGCGCTCCGCCCTCGGTGGCCGTGACCGCGACCACGTCGCGTACGCCGCCGATCCCCAACCGCAGGACCGCGGAGAGGATGAGGTCGGGCCAGGGGAAACCCCGGGCCACGTCGTCCGCGCACAGCACCAGGTCGGCGCGCTGGCCCCAGTCCAGCCGCTCCACGATCAGGCTCATCGCGGGCCTGGACAGGGACGACATCAGGCAGATCTTGATGCCGGCCGCGGAGAGCTTGGCCAGCGCCTCGTTGAGGCCGGGCAGCGGCAGTACGCCGAACCGGTCCGCCGCCGCCCGGAACGATCGCTCGAAGGCGTGGTTGGCGGCCTGGGCCCGGATCTCATTCTTAGGAAAGAGGCTCCGCATGACGTCGGCGGGCGGCCAGCCGCGGGTCCGGTCGAACTGCACCATCGACCTGACGTACGCCGCGGTGCCGACGACAACCCCCTGGGTGGCGATCGCCTCGGCGAACGCCCGCTCCATGATGCTGCCGTCGGCGGCGGCCGCCCCGACCACGTCACAGCAAATGAGCGACACCGGAGATGTATCGCTCACCTGCTTGCCTCCTTGCGCCGGATCGGCTTTCGCCGGCTGCCGGACATGGCTCCGACCGCGCGGGTCAGTCCTCGTCGGCGGCGGTGGCCTCGGTCCATAGGTCGAGTTCGGCACGGTCGGACTGGACCTTGCGCCAGACGGCGAACGCGCCAAGCCCGAGCGCGGCGAGCACGATGAGTTTTTTCACAGCGAGGAACCCTCCACCTCGATGACATCAGAGCGGACCAGCGGATCGGAATTCCGCCCTCCGCAGGTGTACGGCAGCTTAGCAAAGCTGCCCGGCCAACCTGCGCGGCTAGTGCGGCCGCCGCACCGGCCGGAAGGATCCGGCTTCTACGCATCGTGGCTGATGAAAGAGTGCTGTGTGGGGTTACGTGGACTTGAACCACGGGCCTCGTCCTTATCAGGGACGCGCTCTAACCGACTGAGCTATAACCCCATGACCTGCGAAAATAGGATCGGAAACAATCTTACCGTACCGTCGGGACGGGTAGCGCCGTGGTTCACGGACCTGACCGCCCCGCCGTCCCGGCGATGCTACCGCATGTGACCGCCGAGGCGTTACTCGGTTTCCTTGAGGGTGACCTCCACGCCGCCGACCAGTCGCGAGGTCAGGTTGTACACCACGGCGCCGATCGTCGACATCGCGGTGATCAGCACGATGTTGAGCGACCCGAGCAGGGCGGTGTAGCCGAGCACCCGGGACGCGGAGAACCAGGCCTTCGCGTTCACGCCCGCCGAACCCTGGCTCGACGTGACGTCCGACACGACGCGCTGCAGCGAGTCGAATACGCCGAGCCCGGCTAGCGCGCCGTAGAGCACGCTGACCGCCACGAACAAGATGACGAAGGCGACCAGCGAGACGACGAAGCTGAACTTCATCACCGACCAGGGCTCGACCCGGGCGACGGTGAGATGAGCCTGCCGCGCCGTCCGCTTCGGCTGGGCCGCGGTTGCCTTAGCCGCCGCGCCACGCGACGCGGCCGGGCTCTCCGCCACGGCCTTGCCACTGCCGCCGGGCAGCGGCCCGGTCGTGGGCGGAGGCGATTTCCCGGCGGACGTACCCGACCGCAGGAACGTCCGCGCCGGGGACGACGGCGAGTGCGCCGGCGGGTCAGGCATCTCCCACGCGAACGCGGCCGCGGAGACCGACGGCGGCGCCGGCCGGTCGCCCTGCGGCGCGGCGGAACCAGTCGTCGCGGCGGAACCGGCCGACGAGGGAGCACCAGGCGCCACCGGGTCGTCACTCCCCGGCTTCATGGCCGGCGTCGGCGAATAGGCGATGGCCGGGTCTTCGACAGCCAGCTGGGCCGCACGCGAGGATCCGATGGTGTCGGCGGGCAGCGCGGGGACGCCGTCGACGACCGTGTCGTCCACGGCCGGGCGCGCGTTGTCCGTCGCGGTGCCGTTGGCGGGAGCTTCCTCTCTCCCGCCGGCCGACGTGCCGTTCGGCGAAACGCCGCCGCCTGCCGTACCGTCGGATGCGGTCTCGTCACTCGCGGCGGGAGCCGGCTTGGCCGGCTGCTTGTTCCGTGATTGCCTGGGCGGTGCCATGATGTCGCTCGTCAGGGCGCCCTGGTCGTCGATGAGGTTGTCGTCGGAAGCTCTCGAAGTCACCACGGTGGGCGAGCCTCCCCCCGAGCCATCTGGCCTGTCCGTGCGCCTGTCCAAGCCGTCCTCCCTCTGATCCAGACCCTCACGAGGTTATCTCCGGACGCGACGCCCATATGACCACCTATGCGAAGAAGGCGGCATTCTGCCGGACTCGTGGTACTCATGGGACGCTTGTGCCCCCGATATCGTTGCCGTCCGCCCGGAAAGTCTGGCGTACTAGCCGACCTTACACAATCCGCAGGATTACTCGGCTTCTCCCTCTTCCACGCCGTTGGGATCCGACCCCGCGGGATCCGGGTCTGCGGGATCCAGGTCGGCGGGATCCAGGGCATCGGCCAGGTCCGCTTCTTCGGCTTCGGCTATCGACTCCGCGTTGAGCGCCAGGCCGACCACGCTGTCCCCGGCGGCCAGGTTCATCAGCCGGACTCCCATGGTCTGCCGGCCCGACTGCTTGACCTCGTCCGCGCTGGTCCTGATCACGCCGCCGCCGGAGGTGATCGCGAAGATCTCGTCCCCGGCGTGCACCATCAGCGCACCGACCAGCTCGCCGCGGGCCTCGACGATCTTCGCGGTGACAACGCCGCGGCCGCCGCGGCCCTGGACCGGATAGGCGTCCGCGGGGGTCCGCTTGGCGTACCCGCCGCCGGTGGCCACCAGCACGTCGCCGCCGTCCCTGACCACGTACATGCCGAGCAGCCCGTCGCCGTTGCTGAAGCGCATCCCGATGACGCCCGAGGTGTCGCGGCCCATCGGCCGCAGCGAGTCGTCGTCGGCGTGGAACCTGATGGCCTGCGCGCCCTTGCTGACCAGCAGCAGGTCATCGTCGGGGGAGACCAGCCGGGCCGCGATGACCTCGTCGTCCTCGCGCAGGTTGATCGCGATGATGCCGCCCGACCGGACGTTCTCGAACGCGGTCAGCTTGGACTTCTTCACCAGGCCGCCGCGGGTGGCGAGCACCAGGTAGGGCGCCATCTGGTAGTCGCGCAGCGCGAGCACCTCGGCGATCCGCTCGTCCGGCTGGAAGGCGAGCAGGTTGGCCACGTGCTGACCGCGGGCGTCGCGGCCGGCGTCCGGCAACTCGTAGGCCTTGGCCCGGTAGACCCGGCCCTTGTTGGTGAAGAACAGGATCCAGTGGTGCGTCGTGGTGATGAAGAAGTGGTCCACGATGTCGTCGGTGCGCAGCTGCGCGCCGCGGACCCCCTTACCGCCCCGCCGCTGGGCCCGGTACAGGTCGGTCCTGGTGCGCTTGGCGTACCCGCCGTACGTGATGGTGACCGCGACGTCTTCCTCGGCGATCAGGTCCTCGTCGGCCACCTCGCCGTCGTAGGCGACGATCTCGGTGCGCCGGTCGTCGCCGAACTTGTGGACGATCTCGGCCAGCTCGGTGCCGACGATCGACCGCTGCCGCTCCGGCGAGGCCAGGATGTCCTCGAGATCGGCAATCTTGGCTTCTAGCTCGTCCCGCTCGTTGACGAGTTCCTGTCGCTCCAGCGCGGCCAGCTTGCGCAGCTGCATGTCCAGGATGGCGCGCGCCTGGATCTCGTCGATCTCCAGCAGCCCCATCAGCCCCTGCTGCGCCTCGGCGGCGGACGCGCTCGCCCGGATCAGCGCGATGACCTCGTCGATCCGGTCGATGGCCTTGAGCAGCGCGGCCACGATGTGCAGCCGCTCGGCCGCCTTGCGCAGGCGGAACCGGGTGCGCCGGACGATGACCTCGATCTGGTGGGTCACCCAGTACCTGATCATCTGGTCTAGCCGCAGGGTGCGCGGCACCCCGTCGACCAGGGCCAGCATGTTGGCGCCGAACGTGTCCTGCAGCTGGGTGTGCTTGTACAGGTTGTTCAGCACGACCTTGGCCACGGCGTCCCGCTTCAGCACGATGACCAGTCGCTGGCCCCGGCGGTCGCTGGACTCGTCCCGGATGTCGGCGATGCCGGTCAGGCGGCCGTCCCGTACCAGGTCACCGATCTTCTCCGCCAGGTTGTCGCGGTTCACCTGGAACGGCAACTCGGTGGCGACCAGGCAGGTCCGGCCCTGGATCTCCTCCACCTCGACGACGGCGCGCATGACGATCGAGCCGCGCCCGGTGCGGTAGGCGTCGCTGATGCCCCGCCTGCCGACGATCAGGCCGCTCGTCGGGAAGTCAGGCCCCTTGATCCGCGCCATCAGCGCCTCGAGGAGTTCCTCGTCGGACGCCTCGAAGTTGTCCAGGTACCAGGCGACGCCGTCGGCCACCTCGCGCAGGTTGTGCGGCGGGATCTTGGTAGCCATGCCGACCGCGATGCCCTCGGACCCGTTGATGAGCAGGTTGGGGAACCGGCTCGGCAGCACGACGGGCTCAGACGAGCGCCCGTCGTAGTTCTCCCGGAAAGCGACGGTGTCCTCGTTGATGTCCCGCAGCATCTCCATCGCCAGCGGGGCGAGACGGCATTCGGTGTACCGCATGGCCGCAGGCGGGTCGTTGCCCGGCGAGCCGAAGTTGCCCTGGCTGTCGATCAGCGGCATCCGCATCGACCACGGCTGCGCCATCCGCACCAGCGCGTCGTAGATCGACGAGTCACCGTGCGGATGGTAGTTGCCCATGACGTCGCCGACGACCCGCGAGCACTTGAAGAACCCGCGGTCTGGACGATAGCCGCCGTCGAGCATCGCGTACAGGATCCGGACGTGGACCGGCTTGAGCCCGTCCCGGACGTCAGGCAGCGCACGGCCCACGATGACCGACATCGCGTACTCGATGTAGCTGCGCTGCATCTCGACCTGGATGTCGACAGGCTCGGTCCGGTCGTGCCCGCCGTCCAGCGGGGCATCGGTAACTTCGGTCACTTTCGCAATCCCAACTTCAACGGGACATCAGCCGGCCGCCGGCGGGCGGGCGGATCAGATGTCCAGGAACTTGACGTCCTTGGCGTTCCGGGTGATGAACGAGCGACGGGCCTCGACGTCCTCGCCCATCAGCACACTGAACAGCTCGTCGGCCTGGGCCGCGTCGTCGAGCGTCACCTGCATCAGCACCCGGTTGGCCGGGTCCATCGTGGTGTCCCACAGCTCGGTGGAGTTCATCTCGCCGAGACCCTTGAACCGCTGCACCCCGTCCCGCGGCCGCGGGTCCTTGCGCCCTTCGGCGATGCCGGCCTCGATCACCCGGTCGCGCTCCGGGTCGCTGAACGCGTAGCCAGGCTTGACGCCGCGGCCCTCCCACTTGATCTTGTACAGAGGCGGCTGCGCCAGGTACACGTGCCCGGCCTCGACCAGCGGCTTCATGAACCGGAACAGCAGCGTGAGCAGCAACGTCCGGATGTGCTGCCCGTCCACGTCGGCGTCCGCCATCAGGATGATCTTGTGGTACCTGAGCTTGGTGATGTCGAACTCGTCGTAGATGCCGGCGCCCAGCGCGGTAATCATCGCCTGGACCTCGTTGTTCTTCAGGACCCGGTCGATCCGAGACTTCTCCACGTTGATGATCTTGCCGCGGAGCGGCAGGATGGCCTGGAATTGCGGATCCCGGCCGCCCTTGGCGGAGCCGCCGGCCGAGTCGCCCTCGACCACGTAGATCTCGGACTTGGCCGGGTCGGTGGACTGGCAGTCGGCCAGCTTGCCGGGCAGCGACGTGGAGTCCAGCAGCGACTTGCGCCGGGTCAGATCGCGCGCCTGGCGTGCGGCGATCCTTGCCCGCGCGGCCTGGCTGGCCTTGTTGATGATCTCCTTGGCCTCGCCCGGGTTCCGGTCGAACCAGTCCCGCAGGTGGTCGTTGCAGGCCTTCTGCACGAACGACTTGGCCTCGGTGTTGCCCAGCTTGGTCTTGGTCTGGCCCTCGAACTGCGGCTCGGCGAGCTTGACCGAGACGATCGCGGTCAGGCCCTCGCGCACGTCGTCGCCGGTCAGGTTGTCGTCCTTCTCGCGCAGCAGCTTCTGCTCGCGGGCGTACCTGTTGACGATTGCGGTGAGCGCGGCCCGGAAGCCTTCCTCGTGGGTGCCGCCCTCGGCCGTGTTGATGGTGTTGGCAAAGGTGTGCACCGACTCGGTGTACGCCGAGCTCCACTGCATCGCGATCTCGACCGAGATCCCGTCCGCTTCCTCGCCGAAGTCGATCACGGTGCCGTGCACCGGCTCCTTCGAGGCGTTGATGTACCGAACGAAGTCGGCGATTCCGCCCGCGTACTGGTACCGCGCGGACCGGGTTTCCGCCTGGCGCTCATCCACGATGGTGATGGCCAGGTCCTTGTTCAGGAAGGCCATCTCCTGCATCCGCCGGGACAGCGTCTCGTAGGACCACTCGGTGGTCTCGAAGATCGCGCTGTCCGGCCAGAACGTGATCGTGGTGCCGCAGTCCTCGGTCGCGGCCCCGCGGACAAGCGGGCCCATCGGGTCGCCGCGCTCGTAGCCCTGAGTCCAGACGTACCCGTCCCGGCAGACCTCCACCTCGAGCATCATCGACAGGGCGTTCACCACGGACACGCCGACGCCGTGCAGGCCGCCGGACACCGCGTAGGACTTGCCGTCGAACTTGCCGCCGGCGTGCAGCGTGGTCATCACGACCTCGACCGCCGGCCGGTGCTCGACCGGGTGCTCGTCGACGGGGATGCCACGCCCGTTGTCCCGCACCCGGACCCCGCTGTCGGGCAGCAGCGTCACGTCGATGGTGTCGCAGTAACCGGCCAGCGCCTCGTCTACCGCGTTGTCCACAACCTCGTAGACGAGGTGATGCAATCCGCGTTCACCGGTCGAGCCGATGTACATTCCGGGGCGCTTGCGGACGGCCTCAAGGCCCTCGAGTACCGTGATCGAGCCTGCATCGTAGGACAAACCGAACTCCATCCTGCATGTGAAGCGCGCGGCCCAGCCCCCACGATGTGGCCTTCCTTGCGCTAATTCATTTTACCTGTACGTACCGACAGCCAGGGTCGTGTTGCCCCACGTGTCGCTGCTTGCTCGGGGGGGACGACCCCCCCAACCCCCGATACAACCCTGGCTAGCCATATGTATCTCCGGGCCCTTTGCTCCCGGGCACCCGCCATCCGCCGCGGCGCCGGGGCGGGGCCGGCCCGCGGACCTTGACCCGGCGGACCGACCCGTCGCCGAGCTCGGTGTTGAGCCGCTTGACGAGCACCGCGGCGAGCAGCCGGACCTGGGTCGCCCAGGCGGTCGAGTCGGCCGTCACGGCCAGCTCGCCGTCGGCGAAGCTGTCCGGCCGGGTGTGCGCGGCCAGATCCGCGCCGACGATCTCGGCCCACCGGCCGAACACCGAGCCCATCGCCGCCCGCTGCTGCCAGCCTTCGGTGTCGAGCAAGCCGCCGATCGCGCTGGCCAGCGGCTGCGGGTCGTCCCGGCGGGGACGCCCGCGACCGGTCGAAGCGCCCCCTCCCGGCGCCGGCGAGTCCGCCCGGGAGGGGGCGGATACCCCGGACCGTTCGGGATCATTGAATCCGACCGGCCGGTCACCGCGGGCCCGCGCGTCCGCCCTGGCTACGGTCAGCGCCTCGACCGCCAGCCGGGACCGGTCCGGGTCCGCGACGCTAGCCGTCACCGGCGACCACGCCCGCGCGGACGGTGAACCGCCTGCCGGCCAGCACCGCGGGGATGTCGGCGGGCACCGCGGCGGTGATCAGGACCTGCTCGGCCCCGGCCACCAGCCCGGCCAGCCGGTCCCTGCGGCCCGTGTCGAGCTCGGCGAACACGTCGTCGAGGATCAGCACCGGGTCCTCGTGGCCCTCCCGGAGCAGCGCGAAGCTGGCCAGCCGCAGCGCGAGCGCGAGCGACCAGGATTCACCGTGGCTGGCGTACCCGCGGGCGGGCAGGCCGCCGACGGCCAGCTCAAGCTCGTCCCGGTGCGGGCCGACCAGGCAGACGCCTCGGTCGAGCTCGCTGGCGCGGACCCCGGACAATGCCTTGAGCAGCGCCGTCTCCAGTGCTCCGATTTCATCGAACTCATCACTATTTTCCAACGCTGAGCTGCGGTAATTCATTCCCGAAGCCTCACCCGCGGGCCCGCCGGAGACCGCATCGTAGGCCGCGGTCAGGTGCGGCCGCAGCGCGGCGACCAGGCGCATCCGGCCGGCCAGCAGCGGCGCGCCGGCCCGGGCCAGCTGCGCGTCCCAGGCGTCCAGGGTCGAGGTCATCGCCTCGCGGGCCGCACCGCGCAGGTTTCCCTTGGACCCGGCCGACTTGAGCAGCGCGGTGCGCTGCCTGAGCACCCGCTCGTAGTCGGCGCGGACGCCGCCGTAGCGCGGCGCGGTGGCGGTCAGCAGCTCGTCGAGGAACCGCCGCCGCTCGCCGGGATCACCCTTGACCAGGGCCAGGTCCTCGGGCGCGAACAGCACCGTGCGCAGCGCGCCGAGGACGTCCCGCGGCCGCGGCATCGGTGCCCGGTTCAGCCTGACCCGGTTGGCCCGGCCGGGGTTGAGCTCGATCTCTATCAGCGTGCTGCCCTGCGCCCCGGTCACCGCGGCGCGCAGGACGGCCCGGTCGGCGCCGCGGCGGACCAGCGGCGCGTCCGTGGCCACCCGGTGGCTGCCCAGCGTGGCCAGGTAGCCGATCGCCTCGACCAGGTTGGTCTTGCCTTCCCCGTTCGGGCCGCTGAACATGGTCACGCCCGGCCCGAGCTCGAGGCTGAGCTCGGGATAGGACCTGAAGTCGGTCAGCGCGAGCCGGGTGAGGTGCACAGATCGAGCGTACGGCTCTCTTGCTAACCGGCCGAACGGATGGGCATGAGCACGTAGCGGTAGTCGGGGTCACCCTCGCTCTTGCCCGTGACGACGGCGGGCTTGGTGGGCGAGGTGAACGAGATCCGGGCCATGTCCGAGTCGATCGCGCCGATGCCGTCCAGCAGGTACTGCGGGTTGAAGGCGATCTGCAGGTCCTCGCCGTCGTACGCCGCCTCGAGGACCTCCACCGCCTGCGCGTCCTCCGAGGCGCCGGCCTCGAGCACCAGCTGCCCGGCGCTGAACGCCAGGCGCACCGGGGTGTTGCGCTCGGCCACCAGCGCCACCCGCTTGACCGCTTCGGCGAACGGGGCGGCGGGGAGTTCGGCGGTCGCGCTGAACTCGCTCGGCAGCAGCGACTGGTACTTGGGGTACTCACCGGACAGCAGCCGGGTGGTGGTCTGCCGGCCGGCCCCGGCGAACCCGATCAGGCTGTCGCCGCCGAGCGAGATCGACACCTCGGCACCGGAGGTGAGGGCCCGGGCGGTGTCGCCGAGCACTCGCGCGGGCACCAGCACGGCGGTGCTGAGGTCCGGCTGCGTCGGGTTCCAGCGCAGCTCGCGGACTGCCAGCCGGTACCGGTCGGTGGCGACCAGGGTGAGCCTGTCGCCGGAGATCTCGATCCTGATGCCGGTCAGCGCGGGCAGCGTGTCGTCGCGCCCGGCCGCGATGGCCACCTGGGCGATGGCCGAGGCCAGCGCGTCGCTGCCCACCGAACCGGTGAGCGGCGGCATGTCGGGCAGCGTCGGGTATTCCTCCTCCGGCAGCAAGACCAGGGTGAAGGTGGCGCTGCCGCACTTCAGGGTGGCGCGGGTTCCGTCGGTGGCCAGGTCGACCGGCCTGGCGGGCAGCGACCGCACGATCTCGGCCAGCAGCCGGCCTGACACCAGGATCGCGCCTTCCTCGTCGGTGATCACCGGCACGGTGGCCTGCGCGGAGACCTCGTAGTCGAACGTGGAGAGGGTGAGTTCGGCCCCCGCGTGCAGGCGCATCCCGGCCAGCACGGGGGCGGTCGGACGGGCCGGCAGGGCACGCGCGGTCCAGGCCACGGCATCGGCCAGATGATCGCGCTCAACCTGAAGCTTCACGGGAACTGCCTCCTCCTCGTCTCAGTGCACACAGGGCCTACTTGGTGTTGTTCTTTTCTTATTGAGAGAACCGTCATAGTCATAGGTACGGTGGATTCTGGGGAGAACCCTTCTTCCCGCAGGTCAGCGGTCATTTTCTGCGCACAGGGGATGTGCCTGGCCAGGGGACGGCGAGACCAGCCCTGTGGCCGCCGGGTGGTGCCGAACGGGCTTGCCACTAGTTGTCCCCCGGTTTTCCGAAACTCTTCCACAATGTTGTCCACAAACTGTGCGCATAGCGGGCGATCGCCGCTTCAGCCCGTGCGCGCCTGCTGCTTGATGCGGTTGGTTAGCTCGGTGACCTGCGTGTAGATCGACCGGCGCTCCGCCATCAGGGAGCGGATCTTCCGGTCGGCGTTGATGACGGTGGTGTGGTCGCGGCCGCCGAACTGCTGGCCGATCTTGGGCAGCGACAGGTCGGTGAGCTCGCGGCACAGGTACATGGCGATGTGCCGGGCCGTGACGAGGACCCGCGACCTGGACGTCCCGCACAGGTCGTCGATGGACAGACCAAAGTAGGACGCGGTCTGGCCCATGATCGTCGCCGCGGTGATCTGCGGCCCGTGGGCCTCGGGGATGAGGTCCTTGAGCACGATCTCGGCCAGCTGGAGGTCGACCGACTGGCGGTTCAGGCTGGCGAAGGCCGTCACCCGGATCAGCGCGCCCTCCAGCTCCCTGATGTTGGTGGAGATCCGGCTGGCGATGTACTCGAGCACCTCGGGCGGCGCGTTCAGGCCCTCCTGGATGGCCTTGCGGCGCAGGATCGCGATGCGGGTCTCCAGCTCGGGCGGCTGGACGTCGGTCAGCAACCCCCACTCGAACCGGCTGCGCAGCCGGTCCTCCAGCGTGACCAGCCGCTTGGGGGCGCGGTCGCTGGAGATGACGATCTGCTTGCTGGCGTTGTGCAGGGTGTTGAAGGTGTGGAAAAACTCTTCCTGCGTGCCTTCCTTGTTCTCCAGGAACTGGATGTCGTCGACCAGCAGCACGTCGACGTCGCGGTAGCGGCGGCGGAAGCCGTCCTGCTTGCCGTCCCTGATCATGTTGATGAAGTCGTTGGTGAACTCCTCCGAGCTGACGTACCTGACCTTCAGCCCGGAGTACAGGGTCTGCGCGTAATGCCCGATCGCGTGCAGCAGGTGGGTCTTGCCCAGCCCGGAGTCGCCGTAGACGAACAGCGGGTTGTACGCCTTGGCCGGTGCCTCGGCGACTGCGACCGCGGCCGCGTGCGCGAACCGGTTGCTCGAGCCGATGACGAACGTCTCGAACGTGTACTTGGAGTTCAGCCGGGTGCCGCCGAGCCTGGCCGCGGGCTGGATCCCGCCCGGCCCCCCGAGACGGCCCTGATCCTGGCGGGCGTGCTCGCCGGCGTTGTGCATCCCGCCGTCGTGCGCCGGGTGCGAATGCGGAGCCGCGGGCCGCGGGCCGAGGTCGCCCTCGGCGACCTGCGGTCCGGCGAGTCCCTGCACCCCGTGCAGGCCCATTCCCTGAAGGCCCGCTCCCTGAAGGCCCGCTCCCTGATGGCGCGGCGCCGGCGGCTCCGGCGTTTCCGGGCTGAGGTCCTGGCCAGTCCCGGATCCGGGCATCGTGGCCTGGGGCGCCGGGTCGACGGTGACGGCCAGCTGGATGTCGCGGCCGAGCTGCTGGGACAGGGCCTGGGTGACCAGCGCGCGCAGCCGGGTCTCCAGTTGTTCCTTCACGAACTCGTTCGGCGTGGCGATGAGAGCGGTGTTCTCCACCAGGCCGAGCGGCCGGGTGAGTTTCAGCCAGGCCCGCTGATGCGGCTGGATCTGCAGGTCGGCCAGCCCGTCGAGGGATCGTGCCCATACTTCTGCCAGGTCCGAATGTGCCACCTGTGCGCTCCCCTCGCATCCCCACGTCGCGAGCCGCGCTCACGATCCACAAAGCAATCCACATGTTGTGCACGTGGCATCCCCGCTGCGTACCGTGACTGCGGCAGCATGGGGAGAATAGCTTTCCACAGCCTAAGTCGCCACAGCGGGGCACGCGAGGCAAACGGCGGGGTTCCAGATGGTAGCCTGTGGTGAATCCGAGAACCGCACGCCGACGTCGAGCGTGCCCGCGACATGATCCCTACCTGGAGCTCCAGTGAGTAAGCGCACGTTCCAGCCGAACAATCGGCGCCGCGCGAGGACGCATGGTTTCCGGCTGCGCATGCGCACCCGCGCCGGGCGCGCCATCCTCGCCGCCCGCAGGCGCAAGGGCCGCGACCAGCTGAGCGCCTGATCCTGCCGCCCCAGTCCCGGATGCGCCGCGGCGCGGAGTTCACGCTGGCCGTGCGCACCGGGACCCGCGCGGGCCGGCCCCTGATGGTCGGTCACCTGCTGGTCCGCCAGGACGTTCGGCACCGGCAGGAGCCGGCCAGGGTAGGATTTGTGGTGAGCCGGGCGGTTGGCCCGGCGGTCACCAGGAACCGCGTCAAGCGGCGGCTTCGCGCGCTTATGCGCGGGTACCTTCAGTCGCTGCCTGACGGTAGCCTTCTTGTGGTGCGCGCGAACGCCGCGGCCGCGCACGCAAGCCAGCCGGATCTCGCCGCAGATCTGGATTCGGTGATCAGCAGGTTGCTGCGGCGGCAGGTTGGGACGCGCGTCGGTAATGCCAGCAATAGAAACTGATCACGATCCGGTCCGCATCGCGCCAGGTAAAGGTACGGTGCCGGCCCGGCTGCTGATGCTCCCCATCGCGGGGTACCGGCGGTTCATCAGCCCGCTGCTCGGGCCGCGCTGCCGGTTCGCGCCTTCGTGCAGCGAGTACGCGCTGGCCGCCCTGTCCGAACACGGCGCGGCCCGCGGGCTCTGGCTCGCGGTGGCGCGCATCGCCCGGTGCCATCCCTTCCATCCCGGCGGCTATGATCCGGTGCCGGTCAGGAAACCCAAGGTCGCGAGGAGCTAGCAGGTGGCTATCCTTAACCCGCTGAACGACTTGGTGGCCTGGGTCATCATGCGGTTGCACGCCGGGCTCGGCGCGCTCTTCGGCCCGGACTCCGGATGGGCCTGGGGCCTGTCCATCGTGTTCCTGGTCATGATTATCCGGCTGTGCCTGGTCCCGCTGTTCGTCAAGCAGGTGAACGCCCAGCGGAAGATGGCCCAGCACCAGCCGCAGCTGCTGGAACTGCGCAAGAAGTACAAGAACGACAAGCAGCGTCTCAACGAAGAGACGATGAAGTACTACAAGGAAAACGGGGTCAACCCGCTGGCGGGCTGCCTCCCGATGATCCCGCAGCTGATCATCTTCTTCTCGCTGTTCAGCGTGCTGCGGTTCATCGCCGACTGGAAGCCAGGTCACCCGCTCCAGTACGGGTTTACCCAGCCGGTGGTGGAGAGCGCCCAGAAGGCGACCATCTTCGGCGTTCACCTCTACGACAAGCTGCTGTTCCGGACCGCCGGCTCGCCCCCCCTGTCCACGCACGTGATCATCGTGATCGTGCTCACCGTGGTGCTGAGCGCGACGACGACGTTCATGACCGTCCGGCAGAGCGCCAAGCGTGGTCTCATGCAGACCAGCATGGACCCGAGCAACCCGATGGCCCAGTCGCAGAAGTTCATGCAGTACATCGTGCCGTTCTTCTCGCTGACCGGGCTGTACTGGCAGTACGGGCTGGTGCTCTACTGGGTGACGACCAACCTGTGGACGCTGGGCCAGCAGTACTTCATGTTCAGGAACTGGGACCCCCAGCCGGTCGGCGCCGCGGGCGCGCTGGCCGGCGCGACCACCGGCGGCACGGCCAAGACGGCGCAGAAGCCGGCCCGGCCCGCATCGGGGTCCGGCTCATCGCGGCAGGCCTCGGGCCGCCCGGCCTCGGCGCGCCCGGGCGCGGGCGCCAAGACGGCGGCGGGTGCCAAGACGGCGGCCAGCGGCGCGCGTAACGGCACGGCGAGCGGTCGGCAGGCGGCAGCGCAGGGGTCGGGGTCGGCTTCGGCCCGGGCCAAGGGCAATACGGCATCGGGTTCCGGCTCGACCGGCACGGCGCGGGGCAGCACGGCGCGGACCGGGACGGCGTCCCCCCCGGCCACCGGGCAGAACGGAACGGGAAAGCGCGGGCTGCTGGGACTAGGCCGGGCGAAAGCCGAACCCGAGCCCCAGGACGACGTGCCCGCCGCTAAGGTGGTGCGGCAGCAACCGGTGCGGCAGGCGAAAAGCAAGCGGTCGGGCAAGCGGTGACGGGAACGCAAACCACAGTGGGAGGTCCGGTCGTGAGCCAGCAGGACGTGGAGGTCACCGACGCGGAGGAAGTCCTCGACGGGGCCGAGGACGGCCAGGACGCCGACGCCGACGCCAGTGCCCAGCTGAGCGACCTCGAGTTCGAGGGCGATATCGCCGCCGACTACGTGGAAGGCCTGCTCGACATCGCGGACCTCGACGGCGACATCGACATGGATGTCGAGGGCGACCGGGCGATCGTTTCGGTCGTCGGCGCGACGCTGGACGAGCTGGTCGGTGACGACGGTGCCGTCCTGGAGGCGCTGCAGGAGCTGACCAGGCTCGCCGTGCACCGGCAGACCGGGAACCGGGCCCGCCTGATGCTCGACATCGGCGGCTACCGGGCCCGCCGTCGCGCCGAGCTGGCCGACTACGGCCAGAGCGTGGCCGAGGAAGTCGCGCGCACCGGCGAGCCGAAGACCCTGGCCGCCATGACGCCGTTCGAGCGGAAGATCGTGCACGACGCGGTGGCCGCGGCCGGCCAGCGCAGCGAGTCGGAGGGCGAGGAGCCGAACCGGCGAGTGGTGGTCTACCCGGCGCAGTGACGGCCGGATGGTAAATAGTCACGATTTCGATAACCAGGATCGTGCTGGCATGGCTGCCGATACTGATTTCGCCGAGGATGATGAAGCCGCGGCGGTGACGACCCCCGGTGCCTCGCTGTCTAGAGCCTCGCTGTCTGGTGCCCCGCCGCCTCCTCCGGCCGCGGCGGTGGTGTTCGGGCCTGCGCTGGACGAGGCCCGGGCCTTCGCCGGCATGCTGGCTACCCGCGGGGTTGAATGGGGCCTGATCGGGCCGCACGAAGTGACCCGGCTGTGGGACCGGCACCTGCTGAACTGTGCCGTAGTGACGGACCTCATCGGCAGCCGGTACCGGACCCTGGTGGATATCGGTTCCGGCGCGGGCCTGCCCGGCATCGTGCTGGCCATGGTTCGGCCAGAACTGACCGTCACCTTGCTCGAGCCGATGGAGCGGCGCTGCCGGTTCCTGTCCGGGTGCGTGGCGGAGCTCGGCCTGGCCAACGCGAGCGTGGTGCGCGGGCGCGCCGAGGATGCCGCCCTGCGGGCCGACGTGGCCACGGCACGGGCGGTGGCACCGCTGGACCGGCTGGCCGAATTGGCGGTGTGCATGGTCCGGCCGGGTGGCCTGGTGCTCGCGATCAAGGGACAGACGGCCGATGCCGAACTGAGAAAGGCCCGCCCGGTGCTGCGGCGAATTGGTGCTCGCGGCGCCAAGGTTGTGCGGGCGGGGCAAGGTAAGGTCGATCCTGCGACTACCGTCGTGCGGTTCTTCGCTACATGAGGCAGGGCATAGGTGGCGCTCAGCTATTACCCGCCGGGCACGGCCAATCCATCGGCGGCGGTCCGGAGCGCTGTCCCTGGAGCCGGCCTCGGCTGGCCGGAGAGGGCGCTGACCTCCCGGGCGCACGGCGCCCGGCCGGCCAGCGCGGCCAGGATCGGCGGCCTGGGCTGGCCAGGGAGTCCGGGATCGGTGCCCATCACGGCGGTGCCCATCATGTCAGCGCCCATCATGTCAGGGCAGAGTGCGGGTCAGGGATCGAGAGGCGTTCTGGTGAACGAGGCAAGGTCTGAAGCCGATGGTGGCGAGGTTCGCGAGACCTTCGGGTCCGGGACCGGCGCCCAGCGCCCGGACCAGGCGGCCACGGCGGTTTCACGTAAAACCAGCGCCGTGGTCGTCCCCGATATCCCGCCGGATCCAGCGGACACTCCGATCGCCCGGGCCGCGCAGGCGGCCGTCGGGGTACGTGGCGGCGGTCAGCCCTGGCCGCGCCCGCCGCGTTGCCGGATCATGACCATCGCCAACCAGAAGGGCGGCGTCGGCAAGACGACCACCGCGGTGAACCTGGCCGCCAGCCTGGCCCTGCACGGCTCGCGTGTCCTCGTGGTCGACCTCGACCCGCAGGGGAACGCGTCGACCGCACTGGATGTGGCGCACCATATTGGCGTGCCTTCGGTGTACGACGTGCTGGTCGATGACCGGCCGCTGGCCGAGGTGGTGCGGCCGGCCGGGGAGATGCCCGGCCTGTACTGCGCACCCGCCACCATCGACCTGGCCGGGGCGGAGATCGAACTGGTCCCGGTGGTGGCCAGGGAACTGCGGCTGACCCGGGCGCTGAAGGCGTACGACATGTCAAACCTGGACTACGTCCTGGTCGACTGCCCTCCGTCGCTCGGCCTGCTGACCTTGAACGCGCTGGTGGCGGCCGAGGAGGTGCTGCTGCCGATCCAGTGCGAGTATTACGCCCTCGAGGGCGTCCAGCAGTTGCTGAACACGGCCGAACTAGTGCGAGTCAATTTCAACCCGGGGCTGCATGTCTCCACCGTGCTGCTGACGATGTACGACGGCCGCACCCGGCTCGCCTCCGACGTGGCCGACGATGTGCGTGCGCACTTCGGCGCCTCGGTGCTGAGCACTATCATCCCGAGGAGCGTCCGGGTGTCCGAGGCGCCGAGCCGCGGCCAGTCGGTGATCACCTACGACCCGGCCTCGAGCGGCGCGATCGCGTACACCGAAGCCGCGCACGAGCTGGCGCTGCAGTCGGTGGGCGCGCGCTAGGGCGGCTGGAACGGTACGGCGAGATCGGGGAGAAGGCAGTGGCTCAGCAAAGGCGCGGACTCGGCCGGGGACTCGGCGCGCTCATCCAGGAATCGCCGCGCCCAGCCGACAGCGATGCCGCTCGCGGACCGGCCTCTGCCGCGCAGCCGGCCGGATCCGCCGATTCCGCCGATGTGCCGGTAGAGGTCCTGGGCGCTCACTACCGGGAGATCGAGGTCTCGGCGATCACGCCGAATCCCCGGCAGCCACGGCGGACTTTCGACGAAGAGGCCCTCGACGAACTCGCGGAGTCGATCCGCGAAGTCGGCCTGCTGCAGCCGGTGGTCGTCCGCGCGGCCGGGCCCGGCCGGTATGAGCTCATCATGGGCGAGCGGCGGTGGCGGGCCAGCCAGCGCGCCGGGCTGACCGAGATCGGCGCGATCGTCAAGCAAACCCAGGACAACGAGCTCCTCCGGGACGCCCTGATCGAGAACCTGCACCGCCAGCAACTCGATCCGCTCGAAGAGGCCGCCGCATATCAGCAGCTCCTTGACGATTTCGGCGCTACCCACGAGGAACTGGCGCGCAAGATAGGCCGCTCGCGGCCGCACATCAGCAACACCCTGCGGCTGCTGAACCTGCCGCCCGTCGTCCAGAAGCGGGTGGCGGCGGGCGTGCTCAGCGCCGGCCACGCCCGGGCCCTGCTCAGCCTGGAGACTCCCGAAGCGCAAGAGCGCCTGGCCAGTCGCATCGTGGCCGAAGGCCTGTCGGTCCGCGCCGTCGAGGAGATCGTCGCGGTCGGTTCCGACGATTCGCCTCCGCGCCGCGCGGTACGCTCCGGCGTCAAGCCGCCGACCGCACCCGGCCTCCGTCACCTGGCTGACCGCCTCTCCGATCTGTTCGAGACGCGGGTCAAAGTGGAACTGGGGCAGCGTAAGGGGAAGATCGTCGTCGAGTTCGCCTCGATCGATGACCTGGAACGGATCGTGAAGGTCATGAACCCGGCTGCGTCCGAGCAGGAGCCCGCCGAGTAGCAGGCAGCGTGCGCCGGACTACCCCGCGCGGGACTCCGCCGCACGGGACCACCACCACCGCGGTCCCGCCGCGCGGGACCACCCCCGCGCGGGATTCCGCCGCACCCCATGCGGCCCGCGGATCTCTCACATCCCGCCAGTCCCGCTCCCGGCCGCCGAGGCGTCGACCGCAACCGTGCGAGGTGGTGGGCTGGGAAAGACAGCCCGCACGGGCGTTCGGCACGCCCAGGTCGATGACGGGTGAGGGGGCGGGCGTGCCGCGTGCGGGAGAGGGCGTGCCGGGCGCGGGGGCTGCGGGGGACGTGTCCCGGGAACCTGATGGGCCAGCCGGCTCGCGGGGTGCCGCGGGATCGGCCGCCGCCTGCGGGTAGCGGGCCTTCATGAGCTGGAACCGGTCGAAACTATGGCGGTCGAGATCCGGCGAGAGCCATCGGTCGAGGAGCGGCACGAGTTCGTCGCGAAGGTAAGGGCCCCGGGCCATCCACTGAAGGTAGTCTCGCCCGCCGTGGTGATACGGGCCATAGAGGCGCCCACCGGGAAAGGTCCGCTCCAGCCACCGGAAGATCGCCTCGTGCCGGACGTGCATTCGCAGAGTCACCTGGGCCTGGCGGCCGTCGCCGCCGAAGTGCCCCTCTCCGACCAGAAGCCCGACGAGGAATCCGATGTCGAACTGTGCTGGCATGGCCACCCCCGTTGTTTCACCGTCATGTTACACGGGAAACCTCGGTGGGATCTGGCTACGAGACAGCGGTCGATCGGATGTCGCCGAGGAAGGCGTTCACGTCGGCCTCGGTGGTGTCGAAGGCGGTCATCCAGCGGACCACGTTGTCCCCCTCGTCCCAGACGTGGAATGTCCAGTTCTCCTGGAGGGCCGCGATGTGGCGGGGGTGGAGGCGGGCGAAGACGCCGTTGGCCTGGACGGGATGGACGATCTCGATGCCGTCGACGGCGGCCGCGCCTTCGGCGAGGAGCCGGGCCATGGCGTTGGCATGGGAGGCGTTGGCGCGCCACAGGTCGTCGTGCAGGAGTGCGTTGAACTGGGCGGCCACGAAGCGCAGCTTGGAGGTGAGCTGGAGCAGTTGCTTGCGCAGGTACGGCGCATCAGGAGACAGGGCCGACCGCATCACGATCAGGGCCTCGGCGCCCATCGCGCCGTTCTTGGTGCCGCCGAAGCTGAGCGCGTCCGCGCACTCGGCCAGCTCCGCCAGCGAGCAGTCCAGCGAGGCGGCCGCATTGGCCAGCCGGGCCCCGTCCAAGTACAGGCGGAGGTCGCTGGCGTGGCAGAAGTCGGCGATCTTCCGCATCTCGGCGAGCGTGTAGCAGGTGCCGAGTTCGGTCGACTGGGTGAGGGCGACCACGCCCGGCTGAGAGCGGTGATCGTCGCCGCGTCCGGACAGCTTCTCCGCGATGAGTTCCGGGGTGATCTTTCCGTCCGCCGTCGGCACGGTGAGGAGCTTGGTGCCGACCAGTTGCTCCGGCGCGCCGCACTCGTCGGTGTTGATGTGCGCGGACTCGGCGCAGATGACCGCCTCGTACCGGCGCAGCAGCAGGCTCAGCCCGAGGATGTTGGCGCCGCTGCCGTTCAGCACCAGGAAGGCATCGTCGGCGCCGAAGGCCTCGCGCAGTCTGGCGGTGGCTTCCCCGGTCCATGCGTCGGCGCCGTAGGCAACCGCGTCGCCCGGGTTCGCGTCCGTGATCGCGCGCAAGACCGCCGGATGAACGCCCGCATGGTTGTCACTGCCGAAGCTCTTGGGAAATGTCATGCCCACGAGCCTAAGACCCCGGGCGTCAGGCTCGGACGGCAACCGGTCCTACGGCACGATCGTCCGTTTCATGGGGTTCCAGCGGCTCAGGCGCCGCGAGCGGCCGCCTGCTCGAGCAGGTGGACGCAGGTGCGGCCGAACGGATGACCCGATGCCTCGAGCGCCAGCGGCAGCGTGCTCGTCTCGGTCATCCCGGGGGAGACGTTTACCTCCAGGAACCAGGCCGTGCCGTCGGCGTCGACGATGAGGTCGGTCCGGGACAGGTCGCGCAGGCCGAGCACGGTGTGCGCGGCGATCGCGATCCTCGCCACCTCGTCCGCGGCCGCGGCGGGCAGCCGGGCCGGAACATAGAATTCGGTCTTGCCCGCGGTGTACCGGGCCGTGTAGTCGTATCCGCCTTCGCCGGGGACGATCTCCACCGCGGGCAGCGCCTGCGGGCCCTGGCCGAGGTCGATCACGCCCACCGCCACCTCGGTACCGGAGATGAACCGCTCGATCAGCGCGGTGTCGCCGTAGGCGAAGCAGCTCAGCACCGCGGCCGGCAGGTCCGCGGCGGTGCGGACCGCCCCGGCGCCCAGGGCTGAACCGCCGCGGGAGGGCTTGACGTACAGCGGCAGCCCGAGCCTGGCCACGATGAGGTCGATAACCGCGGCCGCGCCGAGGTCGTGGAAGGTTTCCCGTGGCAGGGTCACCGACGGCGGCGTGACCAGTCCCGCGGCTGCGGTCAGGGCCTTGGCCGTCGGCTTGTCGAAGGCCATCTGGCAGGCGCTGGCCACCGAGCCCACGTACGGCACGCCGAGCAGCCCGAGTACCTCCCTGATCGCGCCATCCTCGCCGCAGACCCCGTGGATGGCCGGGAACACGGCGCTGGGCGGATCGGCGCGCAGCATCGACAGCAGCGCCGCGTCGGCGTCCGCGACGACCGCGTGGATGCCGGCCTCGGCCAGGGCGTCACGGACCCGGTCTCCGGACCGGAGCGAAACCTCCCGCTCGGGGGACAGGCCGCCGGCTAGGACGACAATGCGCTCAAGATCGCTCATGATTTTGAAAAACTGCCTTAACTAGGATGCCGACATGGGTCCGAAGTCGTCCCGCAGCTGCATCTCGGTCTCGACTACCGCGGCGAGCCTGCGGATGCCCTCGCCGATGCGGTCCGGGTCGGGGAGCGAGTAGCAGAGCCGGGCGTACTGACCGCCCGAACCGTCCGCGTAGAAGCCCGTACCGGGTACGTAGGCGACCCGGGACGAGATCGCCCGCGGCAGCATGGCCTTGGAGTTGATCCCGTCCGGCAGCCTGAGCCAGACGTAGAACCCGCCGGCCGGGCGGGTCCAGTGGCACTCGGATGGCATCATCCCGGCCAGCGCGCGCAGCGTCGCGTCCCTGCGCTCCCGGTAGAGCTCGCGGAAGTCCTTGACTTGCTCGTACCAGGGCTGGGTGTTCAGGTACTCGCGCACGGTCAGCTGGGAGAAGCTGGAGTGGCAGAGCACGGCCGACTCCGCGGCCAGGATCAGCTTCTCCCTGATGGCCGTCGGCGCGACGGCCCAGCCGACCCGGACGCCCGCGGCGAAGGTCTTGGAGAACGTACCCAGGTACACCACCCCGTCGGTGTCGTCGGCCCGCAACGCGCGCATCGGCTCACTGTCGAAACCGAGCAGTCCGTACGGGTTGTCCTCGACGACCAGCAGGCCCGCCCGGCTGCAGATGTCCAGGATGCGGTGCCGCCGCCCGGCGGCCAGGGTGACTCCGGCGGGGTTGTGGAAGTTCGGCACGGTGTAGAGGAACTTGGCCCGGCGTCCCGCCGCGGTGGTGCGCCGGATGGCCTCCTCGAGGGCTTCCGGGATCAGCCCGTCGTCGTCCATGGCTACGTGCACCACGTCGGCCTGGTAGGACGCGAAGGCGCCCAGCGCGCCCACGTAGGACGGAGCCTCGACCAGCACCACGTCGCCGGGATCGATGAAGATCCTGGCCATCAGGTCCAGGGCCTGCTGCGAGCCGACGGTGACCACGACCTCGTCGGGGTGCGCACGGATCTCCTCCAGCGCCATGACATCGCAGATGCGCTCCCGCAGCCCCGCGTCGCCCTGGGCGGTGCAGTACTGCAGCGCGATCGCGCCCTGCCCGGCGATCAGCTGGCCGATCATGTCGCCGACGACGTCGAGCGGAAGCGCGGCCACGTACGGCGAGCCGCCGGCCAGCGATACGATCTCGGGCCGGGCCGCGACGGCGAACAGCGCCCTGATTTCGGAAGCCACCATGCCAACCGCCCGCTCGGCGTACTGGCCGACGTAACGGTCGATTCGCTGCGGCTGCGATAGCGGCTGCTGTTCGGGTGTCACGGCCTCTCCTCTGTTGCCTCGGGGGGACGATCCCCCCCAGACCCCCCCTGCTCTTGGGGGGGCTGGCCGCCCCCCCAAACCCCCCGGCGGGGGGCCTGGCCGCCCCCCAAACCCCCAGGCGCCGGACGGGGCAAGCCTTTAGGGGCCTACGGGACCCAAGGGGCCTGCGGGGGCCTCTCGGCCCGAGTATCATGCCAGGATACGGGGTATCTCCCGGTAACGCTTGTGGATTCTGCCGGGGAAGCCGGGAAGCCGGGGAACAGGATGTCACGTCGTATCGTCAACATCACGCTGGATAATCTCGGCGACCTGCCGCTGAAGTGCCGTAAGTGTGTTTTCTGGGAACTTGACCCGGTTAGCCGGGCGCGGGCCGAGGAAAGCGGCGACCTGGAACTCGAGAAGGAGTCCTGGGTTTCTTCCGTGCTGCTCGAGTGGGGCAGTTGCGGCAAGATCGCGTATGTCGATGGCGTGCCCGCCGGGTACATGCTGTTCGCGCCGCCGCAGTACGTCCCCCGCTCGATCGCCTTTCCGACCAGCCCGGTGAGCGCGGACGCGGTCCTTTTCATGACCGCTCACCTGCTCAGCGAGTTCGCCGGCGGCGGTATCGGCCGGATGCTCATCCAGGCCATGGCCAAGGACCTCACCCGGCGCGGCGTGCGCGCCATCGAGGCCTTCGGCGACCGGCGCTGGGAGTCCCCGGCCTGCGTGCTCCCGGTGGATTACCTGCTCGCGGTGGGGTTCAAGACCGTGCGCCCGCACCATCACTACCCGCGGCTCCGGATGGAACTCAGGACCGTGCTGAGCTGGCGGGAAGATGTCGAGGTGGCGCTGGAGCGGCTACTGGGGTCCATGACGCCGTCGACCCCCCAGGGTGCGCTGCGGCCGGTATGACGGCGCCGTCCAGTGCCCTGAGGGGTCGTTAAATCCGTTCGGGTGCGAACAGGATTAGATAAATTCGGCCAGCTCGCGCAGGATAGCCGATTTCGGCTTAGCCCCGACGATCTGCTTGACGACCTGCCCGGCGGAGAACACGTTCATGGTCGGAATGGCCATGATGCCGTAACGCTGCGATACCGCGGGATTCTCGTCGATGTTGAGCTTGACGACGGCGATCTTGTCCGCGTACTCGGTGGCGATCTCCTCAAGCACCGGGGCGACCATGCGGCACGGGCCGCACCATTCGGCCCAGTAATCCACGATGACAGGCTTGTCGTTCTTCAGGACCTCCACCTCGAAGGTCTCGTCCGTCACGACCTTGGTCGCGCCCACTTGCGATCACACCCCTTTGACTTGCGATTCAATAATTGCCGCACAGCGTGTGCTGTGTCTTCTGCGGAGTTCGCGTTGCACAACGCTCACTGTCAGGTTTCCTTGCTGGCCAGCCAGCGCTCAGCGTCGAGCGCGGCCGCGCAGCCGGTGCCGGCGGCGGTGACGGCCTGCCGGTAGGTGCGGTCGACGACGTCGCCGGCCGCGAAGACGCCCTCGATGGCGGTGCGCGTCGACGGCTGGTCGACCAGCAGGTAGCCGTCGGGGTCGGTGGCGAGCTGCCCGGCGAAAAGATCCGAGCGCGGGTCGTGACCAATGGCCACGAAGACACCGGTCACCGGCAGCACCTGCTCGGTGCCGTCCTTGGTGCTCCTCAGCCGCAGGCCGGTGACCTTGCCCGATCCGAGGACCTCGACCACCTCGCTGTCCCACACGAACGTGATCTTCGGGTTGGCGAACGCCCGCTCCTGCATGATCTTCGAGGCGCGGAGCGTGTCGCGCCGGTGGATCACCGTCACCGACTTACCGAACCTGGTGAGGAACATGGCCTCTTCCATGGCCGAGTCGCCGCCGCCGATGACCGCGATGTCGTGGCCGCGGAAGAAGAACCCGTCACAGGTCGCGCACCAGGAAACCCCGTGGCCGCCTAGCTGCTTCTCGCCCGGCACGCCGAGCTCCTTGTACCGCGAGCCGGTGGCGATGATCACGGTCTTGGCCAGGTAGGTCTCGCTCTCGGTCTTGACCACCTTGGGGTCCGCGGCCAGGTCGACCGCGGTGACGTCATCCGACAGCAGCTCGGCACCGAACCGCTCGGCCTGCTTGCGCATCGAGTCCATCAGCTCGGGACCCATGATGGCGTCCGCGAAGCCCGGGAAGTTCTCCACGTCGGTGGTCTGCATGAGCGCGCCGCCTGCCGTGACCGAACCCTCGAAGACCAAGGGCTTCAGCTCGGCGCGAGCCGCGTAAAGTGCCGCCGTATAACCGGACGGGCCGGACCCGATGACGATGACGTTCCGGACTTCAGTCACCTCTGCCAACCGTTATCAACCCCTCATCTGACTGGCATTCCAGTGAACCGATACTAGGGCCCGGAGATTCCCGATGGCAGTGTGGTCGTGGCGAGCACGTGACTATAAGTGTCCGAGCAGTCCGGGGCCGCTATCCAGGCGGTGTCCTTGTCGCCGGTGCGGGCGACGATGAGGGTGGCCGGCCTGCCCTCGAAGCGGATGCTCTCGACCAGCTCCACCGCGTGGCCGTCGGCCAGCTTGGCCACGCAGCCGCGTAGCTGCTGGGACGGGGTTTGCGTGCTGCGAGCCGAGTCCGGCACGAGCAGCTCGGCCCTGACCTGCTGCGCGAGGCCGGCCCGGGTGAGGTTCCGCTGGCCGGTCACGAGGGAGAAGCTGGCCGGCCCGATCCCCCGCGCTTGCGGCATCGTTCCCTTGGAGGGCCCCGCGGCGGGTGCGTTGGCGTGCTCGGCCGAGTGTGCCCCGGCCGCGGCGCTCGGCGCAGCCCGCGCCGCGCCGCCCGCCGTGGAAGAGGCGGCCGACCCGGTGCTCGAGCCGAGATCGATGCGGCTCAGGCCGTAGCCGCCCGCGGCCAGCAGCACGACGGCTGCCGCGGGCGCGAGCACTCGCAGTGCCAGCAGCCGGAAGCCGCGGTTACCGCCCGGCCGCCGGGGCGCGGGGGATTCGCGTGTGCCGTCACTACCGGCCCGTTCGGCCTGATCCCTTTGTACCGCCTCTCCCCGTGCCGCATTTCTCTGGGCCACCTCGGCCGCGAGCACCGTGTCAAGCCGCTGGGCCACGCCATCCGGCATGACCGGCGCCGGTACCGAGGCGAGCAGCGAACGGACCCCGGCGAGCTGCTCATCCAGGGCGGTGCAGCGCTCACAGCCGCCCAGGTGCGCGGTGATCCTGGCGCCGCGCCGGCCGGTGATGAGTCCCGCGCGGAACTCGGCCAGGACATCGGTGTCCAGATGGGTCATCTGCCCCCTCATGCGGTGTCGCCTCCCTGCGCAGGTGAGACGCTCTGGCCGGGCGATCGGTTCCCTTGGAGGTGCGCGAGATGCGGCAGCAGCCGGGCCCGGGCCCTGGCGCAGCGGCTCTTCACCGTGCCCGGCGAGGTATCCAGGATGGCGGCGGTGTCCGCCACCGAGAAGCCGAGCATGTCGACTAGCACGAGCGCGGCCCGTTGCTGCGGTGGCAGCAGCCGCAGCGCGGCGGCCACGTCCAGCCTGGTGTCCGAGGTGCGCGCCGGATCACCGTCCTGCGCGACCAGGGCCTCGAACGCCTGCTCGTCCCCGGTGGACAGGGCGGGCCTGGCGGCGCGGCGGCGCAGCCGGTCCAGCGACGCGTTCACCACGATCCGGTGCAGCCACGTGGTGACGGCCGACTCGCCGCGGAAGTCGGCGGCGCGGCGGAACGCGGAGACCATGGCGTCTTGGAGCGCGTCGGCGGCCTCATCCGGATCGCACAGCGTGCGCAGCGCCACCGCCCACAGCCGGTCCCGGTGCCGGCGGAACAACTCGCCGAACGCGTCGGCGTCCCCGGCGACGTGCCGGCGGAGCAGCTCATGGTCAGCTGGCGCGCCCTCGTCCGGCATGCCGCATCAGCCCGGCTGGCCCGAGGTGAAACCGCGCGCGGTGATGTTGTGGATCATCGTCTCGTACCGGCCCGTGCTGCCGTCCAGGGGCGGCAGGTCGGTGATCCAGATCAGCACGTAGCGGCCGGCGGCCTGCTTGGTCACGTCGAAGGTGGTGCTGCCGTGGGCGGCGCTCGAGCTCTGCACCGGGGTGAACGTGCTCAGCGCCGCGGCGCCGGCCGTGTTGCTGTTGCCGACCTCGATCAGGACGTGGGTGCAGCAGCTGGTGCCGAACTGGACCGTCAGCTGGGACAGCCGCACCGTCCTGCCCATGTCGAGGATCAGCCCGGTGCCCTTCTTCAGGTTCCCGAACTGATGGCCGAGGTAGTAGCTGGTGTGCCAGAACGTGCTGGCGTCGCCGTCGATCGCCTTCGCTGCGTCGGCGGGGTCATCGTCGCTGCTGCTGCCGAGCGGGTTGTAGACGGTCGCGCTGACCGGCGTGAGCGGCACGGCGGCCGCCGCCGCGCTCTGCGACGACGACTGCGTCCGGCTCGGTGCCGGGGTCGGCGAGTGGTGCAGGCCGCGGCTGATCGACCAGGCGGCCACCCCGACCGCCGCCAGGACGAGCACGATCACGATGGCGATGACGGCGCGGGCCGCGGTGGAGCGCTCGCCCGGCGGCTTGCGGCGCGGCCCTCTGTGCGGTCCCGGGTGCGGCTGGGCATCCGGCGGCGGGTACGGGCGGGTCGACCCGTCCGGCTGGTAGTCGTAGCCCGGCGCGGCGGTCCGGGCCGCGGTGACCCCGGTGGAAAACGGCAGCGGCATCGGCGGGGCCGCAATGGCCAGGGCTTCGGCGAAGGTCGCCGCGGTGCTCAGCGCCGGCCCATGCCGGCTCGGCTGCTGGAACAGCGCCCGGCAGGTCACCTCGTCGACGCCGGCCGGGACGCCCGCGGACACCTGACGGGGCGTGCACAGGCCGGAGCCGTTCTCCGGCGCCGGCGGCAGCAGTGCTGGCGCCGACCCGGCGGAGCCAGGCTGGCCGGGCCAGTAGCCGGTCAGCGCGGCGTAGAGCAGCCGGGCCAGGTCCTGCGTGTCGGTGAGTTCCGGGTCGTCCGCGCCGTCCTCGGACGCGGTCAGGCCCGGCCCGGCCAGCGCGGCGTCGATGCCGAGCCCGGCGATCTTCACCCCGCCGCCGACCGTCCAGTGCAGGCAGGCCGGGTCCAGCCTGAGGTGCGCCAGGCCGATTTCGTGCGCGGCCGCGATCGCCCGCGCTGCCTCCACCATCATCGCGGCCGCGCGGGGCGGATCGAGCGGGCCCTCGGAGAGCATGTCGAGCAGCGACTCCACGCCCACCCACTCCAGCACCACGTAGGCCAGCTCTTCGCCGTCTTCCACGTCGAACACCTGGGCGAAGCGCGGGTCGCCGAGCCGGCTCGCGGCCCGGGCGGCGGTCACCGTCTCGGTCACCCGGGGAAAACCGGTCGCGAACGTGAGCACGGTCACAGAACGGGCGAGGGTCTCGTCCGTGGCTTTCCAGTATGTCCAGCCGGTGCCCGAGGTGACCTGGTCGACAAGACGGTACCGTCCTGCCAGCCTGGTTCCGGGTTCCGACGTGTATGTGCTCATAGGTTGCCACCCATGCTAATGCCGGCGCCTTAGTGTTGGCCTCCCCGGCCACCGAACCGTGCCGCCATCGTCGTCATCAGGAATCCGAACTCGGCTACACGCAGTGACCTGGCACAGAGCGCGTACAGCCCAACCGCGCCGCCGCCGCCGACGACGGTGACCACGAGTCCGTAGGCCGGGCTGGGGTCATGCACGACGTGGGCGGCGCCGGCCATGACCGCGAGCGCGAAGACGACTCCGGGCACGGTCGCCAGGTGCATCCGGGTCAGGCTCCGGGCGATTGTCCATCCGTCCAGGCTGCCGACCCGGCGCAGCAGCAGCGCCCAGCCGGCGATCGTGCCGACCAGGTTCGCCAGCCCGTACGCGACGGCGAGGCCGGCCACCACCTGGGCCGCGGGCAGCAGGGACTCGGCGGTGAGCGCCGCGGCGATGCCGAAGACCATAATGAGGAAGCCGACGAACGCAGCGGTCTTGCTGTCCTGGAATGAGTAGAAGACGCGCAGCTGGAGCTGGGTGAGCATGTACGGCACCAGGCCCAGGGCGAACAGTCCGAAGACCTCACCCACGTACCTGGCGTGCGTCGCGGAGGTGCTGCCGTAGGAGAACAGCACCTCGGCCAGCGGGCCGCCGAGTATGCCGAGGTAGATCGCGGCCGGCACCACGATCACCGAGGCCAGCCGGACGCCGATCGAGAAGTCGTCCCGGACCAGCGAATACCGTCGCGCGCTCGCGTGCTCGCTCATCCGGGGCAGCAGTGCGGTGATCACCGAGATGCCCACGATCGCGTACGGGAGCTGGAACAGCTGCCAGGCGATGGAATACGCCGAGTAACCGTTCACGCCGGCCGAGGCCGCGTTGGCCAGAATCTGGACGATCAGGTTTCCGGCCCACTGGGTGATCACGTAGACCGACATCCATCCGGCCATCCGGCCCATCTCGGATACCTCGCCGGGCCGGAACCCGAGCGTGGGCCGCCACCGGAACCCGGCCGCCCGCAGCGACGGGTACAGCGCCACGGTCTGCGCGATCACGCCGAGGGTGGTGCCGATGCCGAGCAGCTGGACCCCGCCCGGGGAGATCGTCCACGGCTGCTTATTCACGCCGACCGTGACGAAGTAGAGCCCGCCGACCACGATCACGACCAGGTTGTTGACGACCGGCGCCCACATCGGCGCCGCGAACCGGCCCCGGGTGTTCAGGATCGCCCCGATCAGCGAGCTCATCCCGTAGAAGAAGATCTGCGGGATGAACCAGTACGCCCACACCACCATCAGGTTGTGCTCGGCGGCGAGGTGGCTGCCCGGCGGGCCGTTGATACTGCCCGCGTACAGGTCCACCAGCGGACCGGCCAGCAGCGTGGCCACCACGGTGACCGCCAGCAGGGCCAGCGCGCCCAGGGTGAAGATCCGCTGCGCGTAGGCCTCGCCCCGGTCCGGGTCGCGCCGGGCCGCCCGGACCAGTAGCGGTACCACCACGCTGGTGAAGATGCCGCCGAGCATCAGGTAGTAGACCGTGTTCGGCAGCGTGTTGGCGTTGTTGTAGGCGTTGCCGAGCGCTCCGATGCCGACCGCGTACACCAGGACGAGCGTGCGCAGGAAGCCGGTGCCCCGCGAGACCAGGGTGCCGACCGCCATGCCGGCGCCGGACCGGATCAGGCTGGAGCGCTGGGTCGCGGCCGGACGCGGGGTCCCGGCGTGCCGGGCGCCCGCCGCCGGGCCGGGGGGCCTGGCCGGCGTCGGCGTCGGCGTCGGCGTGAAGGTGGGCTGCGGGCGAGGCGGCTGGGCGGGGGCGGGCCCGGCTGGATTAGCTGGATTAGCTGGATTGGGCGGGGCGTAGCCGCTGGTCCTGGGGACCCGGCGCCATCCGGGCGGGCCGGGGGGCGGCGGGCGGTGCGGCCGGGTCGGCGGGGCCGGCCACTTGAGCGCGAGCGGCAGCGTCGTCTCGGCCGGGCTCGGGCCGCCACCCGGCATCAGGCCCTCGATCGGCGGCAGCGGATCAGGGGCGGCGTGCCGCCCCCGGCGCGAGGGTTCGCCGTCGTCCGGCCCTGGCTCGTCCGGCCCTGGCTGCTCCGGCCACGGCGGCTCCTGGCCGCCGTCAGGCGTCGTCGACCCAGCGTCGTGCATCGGCCAGGTCATCCGGTGCCTCCGTCGGGTGTCGCGCGCCGCTGGTGCCAGTCACGACGCTACCCGGTGGGCCGGCATCCCCGCTGACAAGATTCGTGTCGTCGCGCAGCCGCCGGCGGACGGCGCGGTACAGCGAGGTGAGCACGAAGACGCCGATCGCGGCGCCGATGAGGAACAGGATCGCCCGGCCGTACCTGGTAGACAGGACGGTGAGCGAGGTCTTGGTGAACAGGAGCGGCGTTCCGTTCGCGCTGGTGAGGCTCAGCTTGATCTGCGTGGACCCCTGCGGGGCCGAGCTGACCGGCAGCCGCACCGGGGACGACGGCGACTGCGGCGGGATCGTCACGACATCGGCGAAGTGGCCGATGGTCAGCTGTGAGGTCCGGCCGGGCGTATTGACCACGGTGGCCACCACCCGGACCCGGATGGCCTGGTGCAGTCCGTTCTCGATCGTCACCGGGACCAGCCCGGAGGCACCGCCCATCGGTACCTGGTCCGAGCTGATGATCTTGACCTTGTGCTCCGCGGACGTGACGTAGGCGGACAGGCCGCGGGTCAGGGCCGCCCCGCGCGGCCGCCCGCCGCCGCGCCAGGCCGCCGACTGCGTGGCGAGCAGCGCCTCGTCCAGGGAGCGCGTGTAGGCTGCCGCCGGCCGGTAGAGCATGGACTGGTACACGCCGAGCCTGGCGCCGACGACGCGCACCGCGTTCAGGTAGCGGCGGCTGAGCTCGTCCGGGCTCGCCTTGCTGGCGGGCGGCGAGTGTCTGGGCACCGCACGTTCGGTGTCCGCCGCCGAGCTCAGGCTGGTCAGCGTGGTCGGCGTCAGCCACGGGGTGGTCGCGGTCTCGCCGAGCAGGTCGCTGGCGAGCGCCTCCGACGGGCTCCAGCCGCCCGGCGGGGCCACCACGATCGTGCGCCTGGAATCGGGTGCTTCGGCGGCGATCATCGCGGTCTCGGCCAGGAACCGCTGCCGGACGGCGAACTCGGTCTTCTTCGCCAGGGTGCCCGAGCTCGTGTTGCCGGCCCTGAGCACTCCGGTCAGGGTGTTGTCGGACAGCAGCACGTTCATCGGCAGGCCCGCGACCCGGAGCGAAGCGACCGCGTCATCGGGCCGGAAGACGGCGTCGGCGTTGACAGGCGGCATCTGGCTGCTGTTCAGCACGACGGTGCCGACGTGCTCGATCGCGGCGAGGTTGGTGAGCAGGGACAGGTCAGCGGTCCCGCCGGGCGGCCAGGCGACATCATGGCCGAACGTCCCGTGCAGCACGCTGTCCGCCACGGCGTCGCCGGTCCGGTACGCGGTGGCGAGATTCCGGGTCAGGCCCTGATGGACCAGCGCTGCCATGTCCACGTTGGCGTACGGGGTGAGCACGGTCGGCTGGTCCGGCGTGACCTTCCTGAGCGTGGCCAGCCAGTTCGCCGCGGCGGTGCTGGCCGGCTGGGGGGCGGCGCCGGTGCAGGTCGGCTGGCCGCCCACCTGGTAGCGGCGGGTCATCGTGCTCACGTCGCTGAGCAGCGCCGGATCGATGACCCAGGTCAGCCGGGCGCCAGGATGGCTCGCCCCGGCGTCGAGCAGGGCGGACAGGCGGCCGCCCTGGCCCAGATCGCCGGCCAGGTCGTTGCTGGCCAGGGTGGCGGTGCACACCTTCTGCTGCGGCTGGCCGATGAGCGGCCAGAGCCAGGAGATCTTCAGCGGGCTGGCCAGGCCCGCCACCCGGGACCCGGGCCAGTACGGGAGCAGCGTCTGGTCGGCGGAGACCACGTTGCCGGAGAGGTCCTGCAGCCGGGCGGTCACCCCGTACACGCCGAAGCTCGTGATTCCCTGGGTACCGGCCTGGAACGACGCGGTCCACGAGGCGGTGGTCCCGGGCGCCAGGCTGGCGGAGACGAAGAACGGGTTCCCGGCGGGGATCAGGTCGCTGGCCGCGCCGCGGGACACATAGGCGTCCATGCCGTCCCGGGTGGTGAAGTGGCTCGCCGAGGTGAACAGCCGCACGTCAAGACCGGCCTGCGTCTGGCGGGTGCCGTTGGTGACGGTGCCGGACAACCTGACCGTGGTGCCGGGCGCGGCGTACGACGGGTTCATCGCGTTAATGGTCACCGAGAGGTGGCCCGCGCTGGCCTGCGCCGGGACGGCCGGCGCCAGCCCGCCAGCCAGGGTCCCGGCGAGGATCGCCGCGGGAACGGCGAACACGGCGGTCTTCCGGAGGGTCCGCCTGAGGTTCGCCGTCGCAAAGCCGCGCACACCTGGAATGCTAGTGTCTTGAAAAAGGTTCGCGTCCGGCCAGGAACCCGGCTGTTCGCGCGGGACCCCCGCGGTCGCTACTCTCAATGGCCGTGCCCATGAGCAACGAACAGCGGAAAGCGGTCGCCGCGCTACTGCGCGAGCGGGTGCCCGAAGTGGCCGAGATCGGCCGCCTGTTCGTGCGCCGCGGCCACGAGCTCGCCCTGGTCGGCGGTCCGGTCCGGGATGTCCTCCTCGGTCAGCGGCCGGGCGACCTCGACCTCACCACGGACGCGACCCCCGATCAGGTGCTGACGATGGCCAGCGGCTGGGCCGACCGGACCTGGGAGGTCGGGATCGCGTTCGGCACCGTCGGGCTGCGCAAGGGCAACACGGTCTTCGAGATCACCACGTACCGCAGCGAGCAGTACGGGAGGACCTCGCGCAAGCCTGACGTGCGGTACGGCACCTCGCTGGAGGAGGATCTGGGCCGCCGCGATTTCACCGTCAACGCGATGGCGGCCCGGCTGCCCGGGTACGAGTTCACCGACCCGTTCGGCGGCTTCGAGGCGCTCCGGGAGAAGGTGCTGCGCACACCGGGCCCGCCGGAGCGGTCGTTCGGCGACGACCCGCTGCGCATCCTGCGCGCGGCCAGGTTCGCGGCCAGGCTGGGGTTTACCGTCGCGGACGACGTGCGCGCCGCAATGACCGACCAGGCCGAGCGCCTGGAGATCGTGTCCGCCGAACGGATCCGCAGCGAGCTGACCAAGCTGATGCTGACCCCCGATCCGGCCCTCGGCATCGATGTCCTGGTGCAGACCGGGGTGGCCGACGAGGTTCTGCCCGAGGTATCCAGGCTCCGGATGGAGGCTGACGAGCACCACCGGCACAAGGACGTCTACCAGCACAGCCTCACCGTGCTGCGGCAGGCGATCGAGCTGGAGTCGCGGTACGGGCTTGACGGTGACCTCACGGTCCGGCTGGCCGCGCTGCTGCACGACATCGGCAAGCCGAAGACCAGGACCCTGCTGCCGGACGGGCGGGTCGCCTTCCACCTGCACGAGGTGATCGGCGCGAAGATGACCAAGCGCAGGCTGACCGCGCTGCGCTTCCCGAACGACGTGATCAGGGACGTGTCCCAGCTGGTCGAGCTGCACCTGCGGTTCCACGGCTACGGGGAGGGAGACTGGACCGACTCCGCGGTCCGGCGCTACGTCCGCGACGCCGGGCCGCTGCTGACCCGGCTGCACGTGCTGACCAGGGCCGACTGCACCACGCGGAACCGGGCGAAGGCGGCCAGGCTGGCCCGCGCCTACGACGGCCTCGAACAGCGCATCGCGGAGCTCAGCGAGCAGGAGGAACTGGCCAGGCTGCGGCCCGAGCTCGACGGCAACGAGATCATGCGCGTCCTCGGCGTACCCCAGGGCCCGGTGGTGGGGAGGGCCTACGGCTACCTGCTCGAGCTGCGGATCAACCAGGGCGAGCTCGGCCGGGAGCGCGTCACTCAGCTGTTGCTCGACTGGGCCGCCGCGGAGGGGATCTCCGCCCCCGAGCCGCCGGACGAGGGCTGACGCCGGCCGGCGGCCAGCCAGTAGGCGGCCGCGACCACGGCGTAGCCCGCCGCCACCAGGCCGACGAGGAACGGTGAGTGACCGTCCTCCGGCATGACGGCCGCGCTCAGCGCGGCCCCGGCTACGTAGGCGGCGTTGAACATCATGTCGTAGAAGGCGAACACCCGGCCCCGGTAGGCGTCGTCCACCTCTTCCTGCAAGATCGTGACCGCGCAGATCGCCACGCCCTGCCGGGTCAGGTAGAGGCAGAACCCGATGCCCAGGTAGGCGACCTGAAGGAAGGTCTCGCCGAGCACGAGGGTCACCACCGCGCTCGCCGCGAGCAGCAGCGTGATCCAGGCGGGCTTGGACAGCCGCCTGGTGGCCGGCGGGGTCACCAGCGCCGCGCAGGCGTAGCCGATCCCGGCCAGGACGACCAGCAGCCCGAAGTGGCCTTCGGCCACGCCGACGCTGGACCGGTAGAAGTAGTTGCGGTAGAGCAGCACCGACATCAGGAACATCGGCCCGAAGACCAGGCTGAAGCCGCCGGTGGCGCCGAGCGCCGCCGCCGGGCCGCGCCGCCGGACGATGTAGCGGGCGCCGTCGGCCAGCCCGGCCGCGACCGAGGCGAGCTCGCCGAGCAGCGGCCCGCGTGGCGGCGGTGCCCCCTGGAGGCCATCCGGCCGGGCCGGGCCGAGCCGGTCGCGGGCCATGGTGGCCGCGACCAGGCTCGCCGCCACGTAGCAGGCGCCGCCGAACAGCAAGGTGATCGCCGCGCCGCGCTCGGTGTTGCCGGTGGCGACGTTGAGGCCCAGGGCAACGATGCCGCCGATGGTCGCCGAGATGCCGCCGATGGTCGGCGACACCGAGTTCGCCATCACCAGCTTGTCCTCGGCCACCACGTGCGGCAGCGCGACGGAGAGCGAGGACAGGAAGAACCGGTTCACGCCCAGGACCAGGAGCACCGACAGGTACAGCGGCGCACCCCGGTTGCCCAGTGCCATGGACGCCGCGGTCAGCGCCACGAACACCGACCGGAGCAGGGCCGACCGGACCAGGATCTGGCGCCGGGACCAGCGGTCGATGAAGACCCCGGCGAACGGCCCGATCAGCGAGTACGGCAGGTAGAGGACCGCGAAGGCCGCCGCCCCCGCCGCCGGGCTGGGGAACGTGGTCGCGTTGAAGAACACGTAGGTGCCGACGCCGGCCGTGACGATACCGTCGCCGGCCTGCGAGACTAGCCGGGTCGCGAACAACCGACGGAAGTCGCGCCCGGCCAGCACCGCGCGCAAGTCGGCCCAGACCGCTGACTTGGACCCGTTGGCCACGCCTTCCAGCTTAGGGGGCGCGCTGCTCATTAGGCGCGGCCGCGCGCTGCTCAATAGGCGCTGCCGCGCCGGGCCGGGGACGTTATCGGGCGACTTCGCCGAGGATGAACTTTTCGACCAGGTCCCGGCAGACGTCGTCGCCGTACTGCTCCGGCGGCGACTTCATGAAGTACGAGCTGGCCGAGGTCACCGGCCCGCCGATGCCCCGGTCCAGGGCGATCTTGGCCGCGCGCACCGCGTCGATGATGACGCCCGCGGAGTTGGGCGAGTCCCACACCTCGAGCTTGTACTCCAGGCTGAGCGGCACGTCGCCGAACGCGCGGCCCTCGAGCCGGACGTAAGCCATCTTCCGGTCATCCAGCCAGGGCACGTGGTCGGACGGGCCGATGTGCACCGCGGCGCGTTCCATCTCGTGCGGGATCTGGGATGTCACCGCCTGGGTCTTGGAGATCTTCTTCGACTGGAGCCTCTTGCGCTCCAGCATGTTCATGAAGTCCATGTTGCCGCCGAAGTTCAGCTGGTAGGTGCGGAGCAACTCGACCCCGCGGTCCTCGAACAGCTTGGCCAGCACGCGGTGGGTGATGGTGGCGCCGACCTGGGACTTGATGTCGTCGCCGATGATCGGGACGCCGGCCTCGGTGAACCTGGCGGCCCACTCCGGGTCGGAGGCGATGAACACCGGCAGCGCGTTCACGAAGGCCACGTGCGCGTCGATGGCGCACTGGGCGTAGTAGCGGTCCGCCTGCTCGGAACCGACCGGCAGGTAGCTGACGAGTACCTCGGCGCCGGTCTCGCGCAGCACCTGGGCCACATCCGCGGCCGGCTCGTCGGATTCGGTGATGATCTCCCGGTAGTACTCGCCCAGGCCGTCCAGGGTCGGCCCGCGCTGTACCGTCACGCCGGTCGGCGCCACCTCGGCGATCTTGATGGTGTTGTTCTCGCTGGCGTGGATGGCGTCGGCCAGGTCGCAGCCGACCTTCTTGGCGTCCACGTCGAACGCGGCGACAACCTCGACGTCGCTGATGTGGTACGGCCCGAACCGGACATGCATGAGGCCGGGAACGCGGGCGCCGTCGTCGGCGTCCCGGTAGTACTCCAGCCCCTGCACCAGGGAGCTGGCGCAGTTGCCCACCCCAGCAATGGCGATGCGCACCTTACCCATCAGGATGACTCCTTCTCGGAATTCTCGGAAATGTTGTCGTGCCCGCTGGCCTGCCGCTCAGATGCGATCAGCTCGTTCAGCCACCGGACTTCCCGCTCCACTGATTCCAGGCCATGCCGCTGCAATTCCAGGGTGTACCGGTCCACACGCTCCCTGGTGCGCGTGAAGGCCGCCCGGATGGCCTCCATCCGTTCCTCGAGCCTGCTGCGCCGGCCCTCGAGGATCCGGAGCCTGACGTCGGCCCTGGTCTGCCCGAAAAACGCGAAGTGAACGCCGAACCCGTCGTCTTCCCATGCCGCCGGACCGCCCTCGCCGAGGAGGTCGGCCAGCCTCTCTTTGCCGTCGGCGGTCAGCCGGTACACCTTCAGTGACCGGCGGCCCGCCCGCGCCCGCGCCGTCCCGGCCGGCGCCGGCGGCTCCGGCTCGTCCTGCTCGGCCGTGATCAGCCCGGCGTCCTGAAGCTCGTGCAGGCAGGGATACAGCGATCCGTAGGAAAGCGCGCGAAACGCGCCCAGCACGGTGTACAGGCGCTTGCGCAGCTCATAGCCGTGCATCGGCGTTCCGTTCAGCAGCCCGAGCACGGCTAGCTCGAGTACCCCGGAGCGGTTGCGTCCCACGCTTTCCCCCAAAAAGGTCGTGGTATCCCGGTATGTTCCGGTTCGATGCCTCGTTGCGATACTTCGGATCGTTAGATCAGACCGTTAGATCAGACCGTTAGATCAGACCGTTAGATCGCCACGATGTATCGAACCGATACATGTGGATCGTATGCGCCGGCTCGCCGGCGCGCAAGTGCACGGCACAAGTACGGGCGCGAGCAATCCGGACTCGGCTCACGCCCGGTTCCGACGTACGCTGGCGGATATGACGTCAAGGCGATCCGTGGTGGACTACGGGCTGGCCCGCCGGGCCACGCTCGCGTCCGTGCGCTCCGGGCGCACGACCATCGCCGACGTCTGCGACGCTCATCCGTACCTGCTGCGGGCCGCGAAGTTCCACGGCGAGCCCACCGAGGACCGGTGCCCGATCTGCCGGAAAGCCAAGCTCACCCACGTGACGTACGTCTACGGCGACGAGCTGGGCCAGTACGAGGGACGGGTCAAGCAGGCGCGTGAGCTAGCGGAGATGGCGGCCGAATACGGTGAATTCCGGGTCTATGTGGTCGAGGTCTGTCAGAGTTGCGGGTGGAACCACCTCGCTACCTCTTACGTTCTCGGCACTGGCGAGCCAGCCGTACGCCGGAGGCGGCGTGCGCGGACCAGCCAGTAAAGCTAGCCAGTGAAGCCAGCCGGTAACTTACCCCAGCCGGCAACCCCGGCCGGTATCTCGGTCGGTAATCCGTCCGGTAACCTCGGCCGGTAACCCAGCGGTAACACTGACCAGCCGGTGAACATGGTCTCCAGGAGGTAACGTTTGTGTTCGGCGGGTTCCCGGGTTCGGCGAGCCCGCCCTTCAGGTAGAGGTCGCATTCCCGCTAGCAGCGACCTCCGAGCCACCAGCGAGGACGCGTGAGCAGCAAAGCTGATGACTTTGACGTTCGGTATCGTGACGCGGGCACGGCTGGGCACGGTCGCCCGGCGGCCGACGGGGGCTATCGGGGCAACGCAGGAGACGTCGACTACGACCTCGGCTACGACTCCACGGGCTGGGACACCCAGGGGTTCCGCCGCCCGGAAGCGGGCTTCGGTGACGGTCCCGAAGCCGACCTGTCCCGCGCCGCCGACCGCGGAGGCGTCGGCACCGCGGTGCGGCCCGATCTCGGCCACGCGCCCAGGGGCCGCCATGACGGCAGCCACGCGCGCGCGGCGGGCCCAGCCGTGGACCCAGCGGAATCCACGCAGCTGAACTGGGACAACGAGGCCACCGGCAGCTTGTTGACGCCCGGGCTCCCGGCCCGGGGCCGGCGCGGGAGCCACGGCGGCGGCCCGGCCGGTCCGGGCGGCACGGGTCCAGGCGGCCCGGGCGGTCCGCGAAGGCCGCGGGGCCCCAGGGGCCTCGCCGGGCCGGGACGGCGCGGGCTCGACCGCCCCCGGGTCAAGGTCAAGGGCAGCTGGTGGCGGCGCTGGACGCTGCGCAAGGCCGTGGGCGTGCTGCTCGGGGTGGTCGGCGGCATCGTCGTGCTCGGCGCGGTCGTCGTGGCCATCGCCTACGAGGAGACGCCGGTTCCCACCGCGGCCCTGGCGGCGACCGGCTTCTCGCAGTCCGTGGTCTACTCCAAGGACGGCAGCCTCATCGGCCGGTTCGGCACCACCAACCGGAAGATGCTGCAGTACAACGAGATCCCCTCGGACATGATCAACGCGGTGGTCGCCGCCGAGGACAGGAACTTCTTCAACGAGGGCGGCATCTCGCCCACCGGCATCGCGCGGGCCGCCTACGAGGACCTCACCGGGAACGACGGCTCGCTGCAGGGCGGCTCGACCATCACCCAGGAGTTCGTCCGGCAGTACTACAGCGGCATCGGCACCCAGCAGACGTTCGGCCGCAAGATCAAGGAGATCTTCGTGGCCATGAAGGTGGCCAAGGAGAAGTCCAAGCAGTGGATCCTCACCAACTACCTCAACACGATCTACCTGGGGCAGGGCGCTTACGGGATCGAGGCGGCCGCCGAAACCTACTACGGCAAGCCGTCCGCCAAGCTCACCGTGGCGCAGGACGCGGTGATCGCCGCCATCATCCAGCAGCCGAGCACCTACCCGCTGCGGCAGTACCGCACCCAGCTCGAGGCCCGCTGGCACTACGTGCTCAACGGCATGGTGCAGATGGGGACGCTGACCGAGCAGAAGGCCGCGGCGATGAAGTTCCCGGCTCCCGGCAACCACGTCCCGCAGACCCTCGGCCGTGACGTCTGGGATCCCTACGTCCTCAACATGGTGCAGACCGAGCTCGAGGACACCTACCACCTGTCGCAGGAGCAGATCTACAACGGCGGCTACGTCATCCGCACCACCGTCGACGACAAGAAGATGGCGGCGCTGTACGACGCCGTCCGCGAGAACGAGGCGCTGATCAACGCGAGCAGCCATCCGCTCGCGCTCAGCTACATGCACGCGGCCGCGGTGCTCGAGGATCCTGATAATGGCGCGATCCAGGCCGTGTACGCCGGGCCCGGCTACATCGGGAAGAAGTACAACGGGACCGGCAAGGTCATCACCAGCAAGCTCTGCGCGAAGATCAAGTGCGAGTGGAACATGGCGGTGCAGAACCGGGAGCAGGTCGGGTCCTCGTTCAAGCCGTACGTCCTGTCCGCGGCGGTCAAGGCGGGCATGAACGTGCAGACCAGCACGCTCAACGGGTTCAACAACCTCTACATCGCGCCGGACGATCAGCCCAACACCTACTCCACCACGACCCACATCGCCGGGTCTCACCAGGTGCACAACGACTCGCTGTCTGAGAACGGGCCCTATACACCGCAGATCGCGATGGCCGTGTCGATCAACACCGCTTACGCGGATCTGTGGCATCGGGTGGGCGGCACCGCTGTGGCGAACATCGCGCAGGAATTCGGGGTGAACACCAAGGCCGCGTGCATCACCAAAAACCCCCTGTGCAGCGATCGGATGGAACACGAGACCGGCGTCGCACTCGGTCAGGCGTCGCTGACGGTGCTGGAGCAGGCCACCATGCTGGCGACGATCGACAACGGCGGCATCTACCACAACGCCCACATCGTCGCCTCGATCGGCCACAACACCCAGAACAGCGCCCCGCCGATCCCGGTCAAGATCACCAGCTACCCGGTGTTCAGCCCCGATCCCACGGCGAACAAGAACCTGGCCTCGCAGGTGCAGTACGCCATGTCGAAGGATGACGCGCCTTACGGCACGGCACCGGGCGCCGGCATGAGCAACGGCCAGGAGATCATCGCCAAGACCGGGACCACTGACAGCGCCCAGTCGGCCTTCTTCATCGGCGCCATCCCGAACCAGGCCATGGCCGTCGCGCTGTTCACCAACCAGCAGGGCCAGGGCAAGCAGACGCTGGACCTGCTCGGCGGGCTTTCCCAGGGCGGCATGGGCGGTACCTGGCCGGCCTCGATCTGGCACACCTACGCCGAGAACATGTTCGTCCCGCTCGGGATCGAGCCGTTCCCCACCCCCGTCTTCACCGGCCAGACCTGGAACCAGGTGCCGCCGAACCTGCGTAACGTCGGCAATAAGCCCAAGAATCACGACCAGGGCGGGCCCGGCGGCAAGGGCGGCGGCAAGGGCGGCGGCAAGGGCGGGAACCCCACCCCCTGGCCCACCTACTCCTGTGACCCGCAGGTCGTGACCTGCACGACGGGCACCGGCGGCGGGGGCGGCGGGGGCGGGGGTCTGGGCGGCGGCGGCGGCGTGAACGGCGCCCCGGTGGCCGGGGGCGTGGGCCTCGTCGTGACCGGCCTGCCCCTGTGGGCCCGCCGTCGGCTGCGGCGGACCAGAAAGGCGCGCTGAAGGCCCCGGAGGCGAGCTGACAGGGAAACGCGATTAGATATGGGGGTGGACGTCCCGGAGTCGGCGGATACGCGATTCGGCGGCGGGGCCGGGCGCCCCGCCAGCCGCGTCGGCCTAGCCGCCGCAATCGGCAGCACCGGTGCGCTGGTGGCCGCGTCCGTGCTCGGCATGGCGCTCGCGTTCGCCGAGAAGACCCCGTGTCGCGCCGGAGCCTGGAACTCCTACGCCGGCCAGTTCCAGCGTGCCTGCTACACCGACATCTACCCGCTGTACTACGGCGAAGGGCTGTCCGCGGGGAAGGTGCCCTACACCGGCCACCCGGTCGAGTACCCGGTGCTGATCGGCGGGGCCATGCAGGCCGCGGCCTGGCTGGTGCGGAACGTCAGCGAGGCCATCAGGGGCCGTGAGTTCTTCGACGTCACCGTGGCGCTGCTCGCGGTCTGCGCGGTGGCGGGCGTGCTGGCCACGGCGCGGGCGGCCGGGCCGGGCCGGGGGGCCCAGGCGCTGATGGTGGCGCTGTCCCCGGCGCTGATCCTGTCCGCCTTCGTCAACTGGGACCTGATCGCGCTCGCGTTTACCGCGCTGGGCATCGCCGCCTGGGCGGGCCGCCGTGGCGTCTGGGCCGGCGTCCTGCTCGGCCTCGGCGTCGCGACGAAGTTCTATCCCCTGGTGGTCTTCGGACCGCTGCTGCTGCTGTGCCTGCGGGCCGGCCGGATGCGCGAGTTCGCGCGGACGCTGGCCGCCGCGGCGATCGCGTGGGCGGTCGTGGACCTGCCGGTGCTGATCGTGGCGCCGTCCGGCTGGGCGCGTTTCTACGTGTTCAGCAAGGACCGGGGCGCCGACTGGGGTTCGGTCTGGTACGTGTTCGAGCACTTCAACGTGCCAGTTCTCGGTAACCCCCAGCTCAGCGCGCTGAATAAGCTATCGGCGGTGTTCTTCGCCGTCGCCTGCGCCGCGATTGCCGTGCTCGCGCTGGCCGCGCCGCGCCGGCCGCGGCTGCCGCAGCTGTGCTTCCTGGTGCTGGCCGCGTTCCTGATGACGAACAAGGTCTGGTCGCCGCAGTACGTCGTCTGGCTGGTGCCGCTGGCCGTGCTGGCCCGCCCCCGGCTGTGGCCCTACCTGCTGTGGCAGCTGGCCGAGGTGGCGTACTTCTTCGGCATCTGGGGCTACCTCATCTTCGTCTACTCCGCCGGGGGCTACCAGGTGACCGGCTACCAGGGCATCAGCAGCGGGTGGTATTTCGCCGTCCTGGCGGCCAGGTTCCTCACCGTGGGCCTGCTCGCCGCCTACGTGGTGCGGGACATCATTGATCCCGAACGGGACGTGGTGCGTGCCCTCGGCACCGACGATCCGGCCGGCGGCGTGCTCGACCACGCCGAGGACCGGTTCAGGCTCAGGTTCAACCCCGGCGGCCGGGGGCTCAGCATCGACCGGACCGGGGTCAGCCGCTCAGGTTCTGCTTCAGCCAGCTGACGTCGGCGGCCAGGCCGCCGTTCTCGTCGGGGGTCTCGCAGATGACCGGCGCGCCCGCGGCGCGGACCACGCCGAGTAGCAGGGCGGGATCGATGGTCCCGGTGCCGATGTTGGCGTGCCTGTCCCGGCCCGAGCCGAACTCATCCCGCGAGTTGTTGCAGTGCACCAGGTCGATCCGGCCGGTGATGGCCTTGATCCGGTCGGCCGCGTCGGCGAGGTCGATGCCGGCCGAGTTGGCGTGGCAGGTGTCCAGGCAGAAGCCGAGGTTGGCACCGTCACTGGAGCCTCCCCTGGCGGCCGCCTCGGTCACCGCGTCCCAGAGCCTGCCGATCGCGTCGAGCGACCGGGCCATGGCACCGTCGCCGCCCGCGGTGTTCTCGATCAGCATCGGCAGCGGCCGCTCGATCCGCTCAACCGCCTTGCGCCAGTTCTCCAGGCCGTCCTCGGCCGCCACCCCCACGGTGACGTGGCCGCCGTGCACGATCAGGCCCTTGGCCCCGACCGACGCGGCCGCCTTGAGCTGCTGGTCGAGGATCTTCCTGCTCGGGATCCTGATCCGGTTGTTGCCGGTCGCGACGTTGATGACGTACGGCGCGTGGATGTAGATGTCGACGCCCGCCGCGGTGAAGGCGTCCCTGATGGCGGCCGGATCCCCGCCGGGTATCACCGGGCCCTTCCACCCCTGCGGGTCGCCGAGGAAGAACTGGGCCGCGTCCGCGCCGCGGGCGATCGCCTCGTCCAGCGGGTGGTCAACGTGGAAGTGGGCTCCGATACGCACCATGCTCCCCAAGCCTAGTGACGGCGTCTAGTGACTGGGCCTAGCGAGCGGGCCCGGGTGCCTGGGGCTGCTGCCAGCGGTCAGGGGACGAAGCCGCCCTTGGACAGGCCGATGGCCAGCCCGACAAAGCCGGCGATGATGCCGGTGACGATCAGCACCCGCTGCTCTCGGGTGGACGAGATCATCTGCACGTACAACCCGACCAGGCACGAGACCAGCCCGGTGGCGGTGGTGACGACGATCACCGCGGAACTCGTGTGCGCGTTCCTCACGATCATGCCGAGGACGAAGGAGACGAGCCCGACCACCAGCGTGAAGATGGTCAGCATGTTCTCGACCGGGTGCGACTGCCCGTCCGAGTTCAGGATGTTGTGGCGCCGGCCGGAGTCGACGGTGCCTGCCACGATGACCACCTCCTGGTTGTTTTCACCGGGAAGTCTTCCCCCGCGCCGGAGCCAGGAATCCACAGGTTTCCCGGCCGCCTCAGCGAGACGGTTACCGCGTGCCAGCGATGTTGGGTACACTGACCGGGCTGCGGAAAACCCGGCTGTTTACCTGCGCCGGCTCGTGACCGCGACACCTCCTGCCACGGAAGGACCGTGGCCGCACCAGTCCAGAGGAGGACTCAGGACGCCCATGCGCCACTACGAACTAATGATCATCCTCGACCCCAACCTCGAGGAGCGCACCGTCCAGCCGTCACTCGACCAGTTCCTCAAGGTCGTGACGTCCGGCGGCGGCAAGGTCGAGAAGGTCGACATCTGGGGCAAGCGCCGCCTCGCCTACCAGATCCAGAAGAAGTCGGAAGGCTTCTACGCGGTGGTGGACCTGACGGCGGAGCCGGGCGTCGTGCTCGAGCTCGACCGCCAGCTCAACCTGAACGAGACCATCCTGCGGACCAAGGTCACGCGGCCCGAGCAGCACTGAACCCTGACCTCTTCTCTCACCAGCAGAATCCGTTAGCGAGCTGGAGTACCCCGATGGCAGCAGGCGATACCCAGATCACGATCGCGGGCAACCTCGTCGATGATCCGGAACTGCGTTTTACCCCGGCCGGTCAGCCCGTGGCACGGTTCCGGGTGGCCTCTACCCCCAGGTTCCGCGATAACTCCACGGGTGAGTGGAAGGACGGGGACAGTTGATGTCGGCCCCTCGCTGCGGAACGCCTCGGCCAAGGTCAACCGGATCGCCAGGTCCGGCGCCGGGGACGGCGGGTACGGCGGAGGCCAGCGCTCCTCCGGCGGCCGCTCTTCCGGCAGCGGCGGTGAGCCCGACCCGTGGGCGTCCGACAGCTCGAGCTCGGGCGGCGGCTACTCCGACGAACCGCCCTTCTAACCAGATAACTACAGACAACCGAGCATCCCCGCCGCAGGCGGGGCTCTAGGGAGCACCACGATGCCCAAGCCACCACTGCGCAAGCCGAAGAAGAAGGTTTGCGTGTTCTGCCAGGACCGGATCGCCTACGTCGACTACAAGGACACCGGCCTGCTCCGCAAGTACATCTCAGACCGCGGCAAGATCCGCGCCCGGCGGGTGACCGGCAACTGCACCCGCCACCAGCGGGACGTCGCGACGGCGATCAAGAACGCCCGCGAGATGGCGCTGCTTCCGTACACGAGCACGGCGCGCTAGGAGTAGAGCCACATGAGTCGTACACCGATGAAGCTCATCCTCACCCAGGAAGTGAGCGGTCTCGGCGGCCCCGGCGACGTCGTAGACGTCGCGGCCGGCTACGGCCGCAACTACCTGATCCCGCGCGGTTTCGCGATGACCTGGACCCGCGGCGCCGAGAAGCAGATCGAGCTGATCAAGCGGGCCCGGTCGGCCCGGGAGATCCGCGGCCTGGAGGACGCGAAGGCCGTGGCGTCCCAGCTCGACGGCCTGCACGTGCGGATGCGGCGGCGCGCGGGCGGCAGCGGCCGCCTGTTCGGCTCGGTCGGCCCGGCGGACATCGCCGCGGCCGTGCGCGAGGCCGGCGGGCCCGAGCTCGACCGGCGCCGGATCGAGGTCCGCGACCCGATCAAGACCGTGGGCACGCACCAGGTGCGGGTCAGGCTGCACCCCGAGGTCAGCGCCCCCGTCGACATCGAGATCTCGGCCGGCTAGTTCTTACCTTCGCCCGGCATCGAGATCTCGGCCGGCTAGTCCGTCGCCCGGCCTAAGCCCGTCTAGCGGGGCTGGTGTCTCACCAGCCCCGCTAGCATGTGTATGCCAGGTGGGTGCGCCTCGTATTTCCTGGCAGCTCATGTTGATCATGCCGATCGGCCTGCACCCAGACGCCCGCCGGACGCCTGCCGGGGCCGTGATGCTGGTGGTTCCGGTGTGACCTGAGTCCGGTTTTCTGGGACGTGCCGCACGGCAGCGGCCCCACTAGCTGACGGCATTGAGCTCAAGGGCCATGAACGCGGCATCCACGCCGTATCCCAGCGGCGCTGGCCAGCCCGGGACGCGATACTGACGGGGCCGTAACCTACGCTTGTGACGAACGTTAGCCGGGAGGGTTCGCGTACTTGGACGTGAGCCGAGCCAGCTCCGGGTCGATCTCCCGCACCATGGCCCAGACGGCGGCGATGCGTGCCTCCAGGGCCGCCGCATCCGCGCTCTTGCGGTCGGCGTCGAGCTGGTCGATGGCCTCGGCCAGGCGCTTGAGCGCGGATTCGTCTATCGAACACACCGTCGAAGATTATCAGGTCGGCGGTGTCCTCGGGCCCGCTTGCCGAAGCTCGGTTATCCACAGGTTGCTAGCTCGTGCCTGTGGAAAGTCGTTGTGGATCACTCACAGGGAAATCCGCCCGAAGTTTTTCTTCCGCACAGCCGGTGGATCGCGTTTCCGCAGTTCACAAAGGTTTACCTGTGGTTTAGACCACCGTTTCCACAAACCTGTCCCCAGGCTGCGCACAACATAGCCGGCGTGTTTGCACACCTTGTCCACACCACGGTCCACGGCCTGACTTGGTGCCCGGCGCGGCGGGCCGCCAGAATGTCAGAGCCATGGGCTAGAACGGTGTCAGGTGAAGGCAGAAGCGCGTTTGCGCTGGGTTCACTAGCACGGGGGAGGAGCGTCAGGTGAGCGTCGCCGAGATCGCGCCGAGGAACGACGACTTCGAGCGGACCCCTCCGCACGACGTCGCGGCGGAGCAGTGCGTGCTCGGCGGGATGCTGCTCTCGAAGGACGCCATCTCGGACGTGATCGAGGTGATCAGGCCGACCGACCATTACCGGCCCGCGCATCAGCTGGTCCACGAGGCCATCCTCGACCTGTACGGCCGCGGCGAGCCCGCTGACGCCATCACGGTCGCCAACGAGCTCACCAGGCGCGGTGAGATCGCCCGCGTCGGCGGCGGCCCCTACCTGCACACCCTGATCGCCTCGGTGCCGACCGCCGCCAACGCCGGCTACTACGCGCGCATCGTCCGCGAGCGCGCCATCCTGCGCCGCCTGGTGGAGGCGGGTACCAGGATCGTCCAGTTCGGCTACGCGGGCGAGGCCGACGCCGACGACCTGGTGGACCGGGCCCAGGCCGAGGTCTTCGCGGTCACCGTCATGCCCGGCGCGCTGGACGAGATCGAGGCCATCGGCAGCCGCGGCGGCGTCCTCACCGGCGTCCCCACCGGGTTCTCCGACCTGGACGCCCTCACCAACGGCCTGCACCCCGGCCAGATGGTAGTCATCGCAGCAAGGCCCGCCATCGGGAAGGCCCTCGCGCTGGACACCCCGCTGCCGACGCCGGCCGGCTGGACGACGATGGGCGAGGTCCGCGTAGGCGACGAACTGCTCGGCGCCGACGGTAAGCCCACGCAGGTGGTCGCGGCGACCGAGGTGATGCAAGGTCGTCCCTGCTACGAGGTCGAGTTCGACGACGGCGAAGTGATCGTCGCCGACGAGAACCACCAGTGGCTCACCTGGAATCCCCGCGGCTATGACAAGCCTCTCCCGCCCCGGGTGGTCACCACCGGGGAGATCGCCCGTGCCCAGCGGGCCGAGCCCGCGTCCCGTCGGCCAATCCACGCGGTAGCCCTTTCGGCCTCGGTCGAGCGGTCGCGTTCCGGCCTGCTGGTTGCCGCGGGCATCGTCTCGCTCCGGTCCGGCGGCGTGTGCCGGGAGCCGTGGCGGTACTTCGCCGACGTCCGGCCCGTGCCCTCCCGGCCGGTCCGGTGCGTGCAGGTGGACAGCCCGGACCATCTGTACCTGGCCGGGCGGGGCATGATCCCCACCCACAATTCGACGCTGGCGCTGGACTTCGCCCGGGCCGCCGCCATCAGGCACGGCATGACCACGGTGCTGTTCAGCCTGGAGATGGGCCGGAACGAGATCACGATGCGGCTGCTGTCGGCCGAGGCGCGGGTGCCGTTGTCCACGATGCGTACCGGGCAGATGAACGACGACGACTGGGCCCGGCTGGCCCGG
>WNGE01001711.1_pt1 | contig 52029 bp, 45 predicted proteins | sample 5400651 | NCBI WGS metagenome assembly WNGE01 (sample SAMN13153370, study PRJNA577476) | soil metagenome | isolation source: 60 cm soil or saprolite under grassland replicate 2 | place: USA:California | collected 2016-06-15 | reverse complement strand
TGTCGCTCCCCATGACAGCTCGCGCGCCAGCCCAACCGAGCGTAGTTGATCTCCCAAATTCCTCCCAATCCGGAGAAAGACCCCACCCGTCTGCTAGGGTGAGATCTGTCCAACGAGCTTCTGACCTGGCCTGATGCCACGATCCTGGGCTGTGGAGCTAAGGGGACTCGAACCCCTGGCCTCTTGCATGCCATGCAAGCGCTCTACCAACTGAGCTATAGCCCCTGGGACGCACGGCACCGAGACAGCGACCGGCGCCAACGCCACGCCAGTGTATAGGACGCTGGCTCACCACACGGACCCACCAGCTGAACCACCAGCACGCACCGCGCACGCAGCGCGCACGCAACGCGACGGCGACCTCGGCGAGAAGCAGGGGAACTCAGCGCACCTCCCGCGCCGACATCGCCGACATCGCCGACATCCGCCGCGGAGGACCTCAGCGATCGTCGCCAAGCACGGGCTCGGGCAGGGTGCCAGCGTTGTGCTCGAGCACTCGCCACCGGCTGCGGCCGGTTCCGATCAGCGACCACGCGCAGTTCGCCAGCGGCCCGAACACTCCCCACAGCTCCTCCGGCATCCCAAGCAACCGCGCCATACCGAGCCGGATGGCCGCACCATGGCTGACGACGACCGCGAGCCCGTCGGACGGCAGCAGCGCGGCCACCCGCTCAAGCGCGCCGCAGACCCGTTCGGCGACCATCGCGGTCGGCTCACCCTCGGGCGGCGACCACGAGGCGTGCTCGACGGGGAAGCGCTCCCTGATCTCGGCGTCGTTCAGGCCCTCCCACAGACCGCCGGACCGTTCCCGCAGATCCTTGTCCGTGGTCACCTGCAGGCCTGTGATCCGGCTGAGCGGGGCCGCGGTGCCGGTGGCACGCTGCAGGTCCGATGAGACGATCATGTGGGGCCGCAGCGCGGCGAGCAGCCGGGCTGCGCGTTCGGCCTGCTGCACACCGACGTCATCGAGCGGGATGTCGCTTTGACCCTGGAAGCGCTTTTCTATATTCCAGATCGTCTGGCCGTGCCGCCAAAGCACGATCCGACGCGCGGTCATTGCGGCCTCCGCATGCTCGACGGGCTCTGCGAGCCGCTCAGCGTCTCTCCCCGTTTTCCGGCGAATCCCCGGCCGGCTCTGCGCCCGCGGCCTCCCTAGTACCATCGGCGGCACCAACCCGCCCAGCGCCCGGGGGACCAACCCGCCGAGCCCCCGCGGCGCCCCCGGAGCGGCCGACCCGCGCAGCGCCCGCCGCCACCGGCTCGCGCAGCGGGATCCTCGGGCAGTCCTTCCACAGCCGTTCAAGCATGTAGAAGAGCCGTTCCTCCTCCAGTTGCACATGGACGACCAGATCCACATAGTCGAGCAGCACCCAGCGGCCCTCACGTTCGCCTTCGCGGCGCACCGGTTTGGCGCCCGCGCGGCGCAGCCGCTCCTCGATCTCATCAACGATGGCGCGAACCTGGCGATCGTTACGCGCGGAGCAGAGCAGAAACACGTCCGTGATGACGAGCTGCTCGCTTACGTCGTAACCGATGATGTTGTCAGCGACTTTTTCTGCGGCGGCGTCAGCGGCGATCCGCATCAGCTCGACTGCGTGCGATGTCGCGGTCACGATGTGGTGTCTTCCTCCTTCACATGGCAGCGCGCGCCCTCACATGGCAGCTCGCCGCTCTTCGCATGGCAGCGCGTCGCTGCCAGGTTGGGCGCCCGTCATTCAAATGCCGGCACCGGCCAGGTGAAACGCCAGTCTTCAAGCATGTACCCATCAGCCGTTCCGGTACAGCCGTCGCTTGGCGATGTACTGCACTATCCCGTCCGGAACCAGGTACCAGATCGGCTCGCCCGCCCGCACCCGCTCCCGGCAGCCGGTGGACGAGATGGCAAGGGCCGGAATTTCGATCACGCTCACGTTCCCATCTGGCAGACCGTGACCGGAAAGCCGGTGGCCTGGACGTGTACAGCCTACGAAATGCGCGAGCGTGAGCAGTTCTTCCGCGTTCCGCCAGGAGATCAGCCGTGCGAGCGCGTCTGCGCCGGTGATGAAGAAGAGCTCCGCCTCGGCGCCGCGCGCGGCCCGCAGATCACGCAGCGTGTCGATCGTGTACGTGGGACCGGGCCGGTCGATGTCCACCCGGCTCACAGAAAACCGCGGATTGGACGCCGTGGCGATCACCGTCATCAGGTATCTGTCCTCGGCGGGCGCGACCTCGCGCTCCTCCTTCTCCCAGGGCTGCCCGGTGGGCACGAACACGACCTCATCGAGGAAAAAGACGTGTGCCACCTCGCTCGCCGCGACCAAGTGGCCATGGTGGATCGGATCGAAGGTGCCGCCCATGATGCCGAGCCTCGCGCCACCTGCACCATCGGCATGCGCCCGCGCCGCCGCGGCAGCAGGCTGCGCGTCAGCGCTCACGGCGTCGGGTACCGCGCCCATGCGACCTGACCCTAGCGCGTCTGACCGACAGTGGCGTCTGACCGTCAGCGGGCTGACCATCAGCGGCGGCTGACGGACAGCGGCGGCTGACGGACAGCGGCGGCTGACCGACGGCGCAGGCTGGCCGAGAGCGACGCGCCCTAGCCGTCCAGGCCGGGCAGCGGCGGCTCACCGGCCGTCCACGTCCGCACCCGCACGGCCTTGCCCACCTCGGTCCGCGGCACCGTGCCCGCCGCAAGCACCCGGACCCGCGCGCGAAGCCCGAGTTGCTCCCCGATGGCCCTGGTCAGCTCCTGGGCGAGCAGGTCGGCATGCCCGGACCCGGAGACACCAGCCGGCCCGGACCCGGCAGCCTGCCCGGACCCGGAGACACCAGCCTGCCTCGACCCGGCAGCGGCAGCCGTTCGGGGCTCAACAGCGACGATCAGGTCCTTAACGGCCGCGCGGGCGTCCACCACGAGCAGATAGTGCGGCGACATGCGGCCGTCTGCCAGCAGCACCCGCTCCACCTCGGCCGGGTACACGTTCACGCCGCGGATGACGAGCATGTCGTCGGTGCGCCCGGCCACCTTGGTCATCTTGACCAGTGTGCGGCCGCACGGGCACGGGCCGCGGCGCAGCGCCGCGACGTCGCCGGTTCGGTAGCGCAGCAACGGCAGCGCCTGCTTGGTCAGCGTGGTGAACACCAGCTCACCTGGCGTGCCGTCGGGCACCCGAACGCCGCTCGCCGGATCGATCGCCTCGACGAGGAAGTGATCCTCGTTCACGTGCAGGCCGTCGGCAGCCACCAGGCACTCGGCCGCCACGCCGGGTCCGATCACCTCGGACAGCCCGTAGATGTCGAGAGCGCGCAGGCCAAGCAGGTCGCCGATCCGGGCGCGCATCGGCTCGCTCCACGGCTCCGCCCCGAACAGGCCCGCGCGCAAGCTCAGCTCCCCTGGCTTCACCCCACGCTCCGCGAACGCCTCGCCGAGGCGGATCGCGTAGGACGGCGTGCAGGCGAGGATGTCGGGTTTCAGGTCCTGCAGCAGGGTGAGCTGGCGCGCTGTCATCCCGCCGGAGACTGGCACCACCGTCGCGCCGAGCCGTATCGCTCCCTGGTGGATGCCGAGACCGCCGGTGAACAGACCATAGCCGTAGGCGTTGTGCACGGTGCTCGCCGCGGTCGCGCCCGCGGCCGCGAGCGCCCGGGCGCACATCTGGGACCACAGGTCGAGGTCGCCGCGGGTGTAGGAGACGAGCGTCGGGCGGCCGCCGGTGCCGCTGGACCCGTGCACAGCGACCACCTCGTCGCGCGGCACGGCAAGCAACCCGAACGGGTAACCGTCCCAAAGATCTTGTTTCCTGGTGAACGGCAGGCCGGGCAGGCTGTCCAGGGTCACCTCGCGCCCGTGTGTCACCCCGGCGGCGCGAAGCCGCTCGGCCTGGCTTCCTCCGGCCGCGAGCAGCCGGCCGGCCATAGCCGCGAGCCGGCGGATCTGAATGGCGGCCCGCTCGGCGTCCGACATGGTTTCCGCCTGCCGGTCAAAGATCGGTAGATCGCCGTCGTCCATTTGGGTCCCTCCGGGGAATAGCATGCGGGACATGACCACAGATACGGGGAGCGTGCCCGACCGCGCGCGCGTACGCCTGCCCGGGATTTCTTCCCGCGCGTACGAGCATCCTGCCGACCGCTCGGCCCTGACCGCCATGCGGAAGCTCACCGGGTTCGACGTCTTGCTCCGGCGCCTGGCCGGACTGTTCTCGGACCGGAGCTTGCGGCTGATGTTCCTGGCCAGCGGGGTGCGAGTCAACGAGGGACAGTTCCGTGAGCTGCACGATATGCTCCGCGACGGCGCATACGTGCTTGACCTGCCGGATGTGCCCGAGCTTTTTGTCACCCAAAACCCCATGGTGAACGCGATGACGCTCGGCTCGGACCGGCCGTTTATGGTGATCACCACCGGAATGCTGGACCTGTACGACGCCGAGGAACTGCGGTTCACGATCGGCCACGAACTCGGCCATGTCCTGTCCGGGCACGCGGTCTACCGCACCATGCTGTTCCACCTGATCAACCTTGCCCGGCGGGTGGCCTGGATGCCGCTTGGCTATCTCGGGCTCCGGGCGATCATCTGGGCGCTTGAGGAGTGGTACCGCAAGTCCGAGCTGTCGTGCGACCGGGCCGGGCTGCTGGCCGGCCAGGACATCGACGCCGCGAGGCGCGCGATGATGAAGATGGCCGGCGGTGCGCGGATGTCCGAGCTGTCCGCCGACGCCTTCCACGAGCAGGCGCGCGAGTACGACGCGGTGCCCGACGTGCGGGAAGGCCTGATCAAGCTGCTGCAGCTCCAGGGCACCTTGCACCCGTTCGCCGTGGTCCGCTTCGCTGAGATCGATCGCTGGGCGCGTGACGGCGCCTACGAGCGGATCCTCGGCGGCGAGTACCCGCGGCGGAGCGAGGACGGCCAGGCCTCGGTGAGCGAGGAAGTCAGGGCCGCTGCCCGCTCCTACCAGGAGTCGTGGAGCCGGACCTCCGATCCGTTCATCGGGCTGGTCCGCGGCGTCGCCGAGGGTGCGGTCGGCGCGGGCGAGCGGCTGTTCGGGCGGTTCGGCCGCCGGGACGACGACCAGAACTGACCGGCCCCGGGCGGATTCCATGATCGCGGTTCCTATCCAGGCGTAGTGACTGGAAATCAACCGCGATCACTGAGTTTCTCGGATGGCGAGACACTGCTCTTCATATGTGAGACCGCCGATGCGGCCCCGCGGGCGGTGCTGCGCGGGGCGGTGCTGCGCGGCTGCTCCGACGTGAGCACGACGAGATCGTCGCGGTGGACGATCTCGCGCTCATAGGCCGGGCCGAGTTCGCGCGCGAGCCACCGGGTCGAGCGGCCCATCAGGCCAGGAATCTCCGCGGAGTCAAAGTTCACCACGCCGCGCGCGACCACGGCGCCGGCCTCATCACACAGGTCAACCGGGTCGCCGGCCTCGAACTGGCCTTCCACGCCCGTGACACCGGCCGGAAGCAGCGAGGTGCGCCGGAGGGCGACCGCGTCAACCGCTCCAGGGTCGAGCACCAGCCTGCCGCGACCCGTGGTGGCATGCGCCAGCCACAGCAGCCGCGTGGCGGGACGCCGGCCGCTGGCGGCGAAGTAGGTGCCGACGCGGTCGCCCGCGAGCGCGGGGCCGGCCTTCGCCGACGCAGCGAGCACGACCGGGATTCCGGCGCCGGTGGCGATCAGGGCGGACTCCACCTTGGTCGCCATCCCACCGGTGCCGACGCCGCGGCCAGAGCGGCCGAGCCATATCCCCGCCAGGTCGGCGCGGTCGCGCACCTCGCTGATGCGCCGGGCGCCTGCGCGCTGCGGCTCGCCGTCGTAAAGGGCGTCAACATCGGAGAGCAGCACGAGAGCGTCCGCTCTGATCACGTGTGCGACGAGCGCGGCGAGCCGGTCATTGTCTCCGAACCTGATCTCCTCGGTCGCGACCGTGTCGTTCTCGTTCACGACGGGCAGCACGCCGAGTTCGAGCAACCGGTCGAGCGTGCGCTGCGCGTTGCGGTAGTGGGAGCGCCGCATCAGGTCATCGGCGGTCAGCAGCACCTGGCCGGCCCGCAGGCCATGCCGGCCGAATGCCGCGGTGTACCTCGCGGCGAGCAGCACCTGCCCGACGCTCGCGGCCGCCTGCTGAGTGGCGAGGTCGCGCGGACGCTGGCCGAGACCGAGGGGGGCGAGGCCGGCGGCGATCGCGCCCGAGGAAACCAGAACGACCTCGGAACCCACCTTCACCCTGGCAGCCAGCACGTTCACGATCGCGCTGATCCGCTCCTCGTCGAGGCCGCCCGCGACCGTGGTCAGCGAGGACGAGCCCACCTTGACCACGACTCGCCGCGCGACCGCGATCGCGGCCCGCGTGGCTGTCATGACGGCAGCCTACGAGACGCCGGCCGCCGAGCCGCGGCCTTAGTGCCGGCGCGCACGTCGGGGTCCCAGTCGAACACGACGGCGTTGTTGTCGTCACCGATGAGCACCTCGTCTCCCGCCTGCGCGCCCGCTTTTGCCAGCGCCTCTTCCACGCCCAGGCGGGCGAGCCTGTCGGCAAGATAGGTGACCGCCTCGTCGTTGCCGAAATCGGTCTGGCGCACCCAGCGGCGCGGTTTGTCCCCACGGACGAAGAACCTGTTCTGCCCGACCCGCTCCACGGCGAACCCGGCGTCGCCGAGCGGCGCGGGACGGATCACCTCGCGGGCCGACTCCCGCGCCGGCGCGCTCGCCCGCGCCTGCTCGACCAAGCCGGCCAGGGCGAATGCCAGCTCGCGCAGCCCCTCGTGTGTCGCTGCGGAGATGGCGAGCGCCGTTATCCCGCGTTCTTCGAGCAGTGGCTGGACAAAGTTCGCGAGCTCACGTCCGTCCGGAACGTCGATCTTGTTGAGCACGGCGATCCGCGGCCGGTCCGCCAGCGAGGCGCCCGTGGCCTCGGCGTATGCGGCAAGCTCGGCCTCCAGCGCGTCGAAGTCGGAGACAGGATCTCTGCCCGGCGCGGAGGCCGCGCAGTCGAGTATGTGCGCCAGGGCCGAGCAGCGCTCGATGTGCCGCAGGAACCGCAGGCCGAGACCTTTGCCCCCGCTCGCGCCCGGGATAAGGCCCGGCACGTCCGCGATCACGAAGTCGGTTCCGCCCGCCTCGGCGACGCCGAGGTTCGGGACGAGCGTGGTGAACGGGTAGTCAGCGATCTTCGGCCGGGCCGCCGACATCGCCGCGATCAAGGATGATTTCCCCGCATTGGGAAAGCCCACGAGGCCGACGTCGGCGACCGTCTTGAGCTCGAGCACAACGTCTCGCCTCGCGCCAGGCTCGCCTTTGAGCGCGAACCCGGGCGCCTTGCGGCGCCGCGATGCCAGTGCGGCGTTGCCGAGGCCGCCGCGGCCGCCGCGGGCCACCACATAGCGCGTGCCCACGCCGACGAGGTCAGCGAGGATCTCACCGTCGGCGGTCTTGACGACGGTGCCGTCAGGGACGCCAAGCACGAGGTCGGCGCCGCTCGCGCCGGTTCGGTTGGAACCCTGGCCGGGGCGGCCGCTCGGCGCCGCTCTGTGCGGGCGCTTGTGGTACTCAAGCAGCGTCGAGGTGCCGGCGGAGACCTCAAGGACGACCGAGCCGCCGCGCCCGCCGTCGCCTCCATCCGGGCCGCCGAGCGGCCGGAATTTCTCCCGGTGAATGGACGTGCAGCCGTGCCCGCCGTCACCAGCCTTGAGATGAAGGACGACCTCGTCAACGAAATCCGGCATCTTCCGATCCTCAACGACGGCGTCCCGCCGACGCCACGCGGCGCCGCCGGCCGCCGTACGGTTCGCACCCGGGCGTTGCGACGGGCCGTAGGTGATTGCGGTCGCCCCGGGCCGTTCCTCCCCCGTACCAGTGCCGTCCTATTGGCTCCTTAACGGCTGCCGCTACCTGGCACCCCGCATGAACGCGGTTGGGTTAGCGGCGGGTTTCATGATCCCGGAGACTTGTCAGCGACTATCACTGGAACTCCCCGGATCACGAAGGCGGCCCTACGAGCGTGCCTTCGGCGCGGCCTTGGCTGGACCCTCGCCTGCCGCGCCTGCACGGCACCGTCCTGGCGTGCCTGCGGCACGACGCTCACGGCGCGCCTGCCACGCCGCGGGCCAAATTCCACATGGCCGCTCACCAGGGCGAACAACGTGTCGTCACGACCGCGGCCGACCCCGACTCCGGGGTGGAAGTGGGTACCGCGCTGGCGGACCAGGATCTCACCAGACTGGACAAACTGCCCGCCAAAGCGCTTGACTCCGAGCCGCTTGGCCGCGGAGTCGCGTCCATTCCGGCTGGACGACGCGCCCTTCTTGTGTGCCATCTCAGCCCTCGCCCTTCGATGCGCTGGTGCGGCGCCCTTGGCCTCGGCTGGTCCGGCCTCGGCTTGCCGCCGCGATACCGGTGACCTTGAGCTGGGTGTAGCGCTGCCGATGACCAAGCCGCCGCTTGTACCCCGTCTTGTTCCTGAAGTGGGCCATGTTGATCTTCGGGCCGACGGCGCCGCCGAGGATTTCGGCGGTGACCTGATAGCTGCGAAGCTCGTCCGGGTCGCTGACGACCTTTGAACCGTCGACAACCAGAACGGCGGGCAGCGTCACTGTCGACCCAACCTCGCCGTGGAGCTGGTCCACGGTGAGGACATCGTCTACCGACGCCTTCTCCTGCCTGCCACCGCAGCGCACGATCGCGTACACGCGAAAACTCTCTCTCCGTTGGGGTACTGGTGCCCGCTCGAAACGGCGCTCGCACGGGACCCCAACCGTGCCAACGCGCTAGGCCCCGGGCGCCCGTTCAGGCTACCAGAACTCGGCGTGTGATCAGCCGGTGGTCATAGCCGCGCTGACCGCGGCGGCGGCCGGATCCGCGTTGCCTTCCGCACCCGCGGCCGGGGCCGCCTTGCGCCGCCGTCGCCGACCCGGTCGCTTCTCCTCCGTCTTGGTCTCCGCCGGGCCCGGGTCGCGGTCGGGCACGGCGGGGCCTGCCTGGTCGGCTGCCGCGCTCACGGCGCGGCTCTTGCCTGTCGCGTCGGCGCCCTTTCCTGCTGCGGCGCTGGCCGCGCTTGCTCGGCCCGTGGCCTCGCTCTTTCCGCTGGCTTCGCTCTTTCCGCTGGCCTCGACCTTGCCGCTGTCGTCGCCCTTGCCACCGTTGCGGCCCGCGGGCGCCCGCTTGGCCGTGGACGGCTCGAGCAGGTCATGCGACACGATCAGGCCCCGGCCGTTGCAGCATTCACACGGTTCGGAGAACGCCTCGATCAGCCCAGAACCCACGCGTTTGCGCGTCATCTGGACAAGGCCGAGTGAGGTCACCTCGGCGACCTGGTGTTTGGTCCTGTCCCGCGCCAGGCATTCGAGCAGCCGGCGCAGCACAAGCTCGCGGTTGCTCTCCAGCACCATGTCGATGAAGTCAATGACAATGATGCCGCCGACGTCACGCAGCCGCAGCTGCCTGACGATCTCCTCAGCGGCCTCGAGGTTGTTGCGTGTCACCGTCTCTTCAAGGTTTCCGCCCTGGCCGGTGAACTTGCCCGTGTTGACGTCGACCACGGTCATGGCCTCGGTCCTGTCCACGACCAGCGAACCGCCGCTTGGCAGCCACACCTTGCGCTCAAGCGCCTTGGCGATCTGCTCGTCGACGCGGTAGCTGGCGAACAGCTCCGCGTCGTCGCGCCATTGACGCACCCGCTCCACGAGGTGGGGGGCGACCCAGCGGACGTACTCGTTGACCACGTCCCAGCCTTCGTCGCCGGCCACGACAAGCTCACTGAAGTCTTCGTTGAATATGTCCCTGACCACGCGGATCGTGAGGTCGGGCTCGCTGTAGAGCAGTTCGGGCGGGCTCGCCGACTGCGCCTTGTGGCCGATGTTGTCCCATTGAGCGGCAAGCCGCGCCACGTCGCGGGCGAGTTCTTCCTCGCCGGTGCCCTCCGCCGCGGTCCGAACGATCACGCCGGCGTCCTCCGGCGTCACCTTCTTCAGGATCTGCTTCAGCCGCGCCCGTTCGGTAGCCGGCAGCTTGCGGCTGATCCCGGTCATCGACGCGCCTGGCACGTAGACCAGGTACCGGCCGGGAAGGCTCACCTGGTTGGTGAGCCGCGCGCCCTTGTGGCCCACCGGATCCTTGGTGACCTGGACGAGCACCGACTGTCCCGACTTGAGCACAGTCTCGATCCGCTTGGGCTGGCCCTCCAGCCCGCTCGCGTCAAAGTTGACCTCCCCCGCGTACAGAACGGCGTTGCGGCCCTTGCCGATGTCGACGAACGCCGCCTCCATCGACGGCAGCACGTTCTGCACCTTGCCGAGATAGATGTTGCCGGCCATCGACTGGTGGCTGGCGCGATCCACGTAGTGCTCGACGAGCACGCCATCTTCGAGCACCGCGATCTGGGTACGCTCGCTGCGCTGGCGCACCAGCATCACCCGGTGAACCGCCTCGCGGCGGGCGAGAAACTCGGACTCGCTGAGCAGTGGCGGGCGGCGCCGACCAGAGTCGCGGCCCTCGCGACGGCGCTGCTTCTTCGCTTCGAGCCGGGTCGAGCCCTTCACCGACTGCACCTCGGTCCAGTCGGTCGCCGCCGCGGCCCGCGGCTCGCGCACGTGTACGACCGTGTTGGGTGGGTCGTCGGCCTCCGAAGGCTCGTCGCTCCCGCTGGCGCGACGTCGTCTGCGGCGTCGGCGCCGGGTGGCCGCGCTCTCCCCCTCGCCGCCGGGATCGGCCCCCTCGAGCTGATCCGCGCCGGCGGGCGCTTGCCCGCCAGCGTCCCCATCGGCGTCGCCGGGCGCGGCATCGCCGGCGGCAGCGGGGCCGACCGCCTCGGCATCGGCCGGCGTGCCGGCGGCGTTGGCAGCGCCAGTCTTCCCGGCGGCCTTCGCGGCGCCGGCCTTCGCGGTGCTAGCTCTCCCGGTGCTCGCTTTCCCGGCGCTGGCCTTCGCGGCCCCGGCTTTCGCGGCCCCGGCCTTTGCCGTGCCAGCCCGACCGGCGACAGCGTCAGCGGCACCGGCCTGAGCGGCGCCGTCGGCGGTCACGTCCGCGTCGGTGGCCCTGCCGCCCTTCTGCGCCGCCTGCGCGCCACCGTCGCTCCGCTTCCTTGATCGCGAGGAACCGGCCGAGCGCGAATCGTCAGCCTTCTTGGCAGCCGCTGCCTTCCTCCCCGACGTCGCGCTTGGCGCGGTGTCGGGGTGGCCGCCAACCGCCTCGGCGTCGCCGTCGCCGTCGCCGTCTTCCGCGGCGCCAGCGCCATCGCCGGCCTTGCCGCGGCCACGGCCGCCGCGGCGCCTGCGCCGGCGCACGCCGGCGCCCTCCTCGTCAGGCGGGGGCTCGCGTGCGCCCGCGTCGTCACCGTCTTCTACCGCGGCGGCCAGCGCCGGCGGCTGGAAGATGGCTTGTGGCGGCTGGAAGTTGGCCGCCGGGACGCGCGGCAACTCCGGAGCGGTCGGCGACCGCTCCGGAGTTGCCGCAGCCCGCTCCGGAGCGGGCTCGCCGCCGCCCATTGGTTCATTGCGGGGTTGTTCTGCGTTGTCAGGCTCGGTGTCGAGCATCCGGGCAATCTCCCGTCATGCTCCCGGGCTCAAGCGGTTCCCCGAGGGATCCGCTGCGCCGCGCGGGAGCTAATCCTCTGCGCTCGCCGGGGCGATGCCACCCCGTTGGGCGGCAAGGCCGGCGTGCCTCGTTATTCGTTACGGGGCACGGCGTGCCGAGACAGGCGCACCACCAAGCGCGGCGCCGCCCTCATCGGCGGCCGCGCCAGCGCCACAGTCAGCGACTGTGCTGCGCCGCAGCCCAGGCCCGCAGAGCCCCCCGGCCGACGTGCCGAGTGGCCCCTGCGCCAGCCTCGTCACCAGGGGTGGTGACGGCGGCGCCAGGCCAGCCACTTGACGTAGTGCGGCCAGAACGTCGTCAGGTCGAACGGCAGGTGCCATGTGCCGAACAACCATTCGAAGTATGGCACATCCACCTGTCCCCGAGTGTACGGCACGACGGTCAAGTTCCAATGTGAGCACGGCCGCCCTCGCGTCCACGCGCCGGACGCCCTTGGCCGTGACCCGCTCCACTTCGATGTGATCAGCGGCAAGGAAGTCACGGCACGCCAGCTCGGCGGCATCTTCGCCGACTCCGTGCAGGGTCACCTGCCAGTCCGAGACCTGCAAATCACCAGCCAGCGTGCCCGGCGCCACCTCGGCCACGTTGAGCGCGTCGAGACCTGGGGGCAGCGCCGCGTCGAGGCGATCTCGAACATCGGCCGGCGCGCAGGACGCGGTCAGACCGATCTCGAAATACTCCGCCTCGCTGGCCACTCCCGTTGGGACCGCGCCGCTGTAGGAAAGCTTGGGCCGCGGGTTGAACCCGCCCGAGTAGGCGACGGGCAGGTCGGCGTGGCGCACGCCACGTTCCACCGCGCGCGCCACATCCCGGTGGCTGGCGAAGCGCAGCCGACCGCGCTTGGCGAGCCGCACCCGCAGCCACTGCACGGTGAATTCAGGCGGCGGGCCCGGCGGACCTGCCCGGTGCCTGGTCATCTCGGCTCGGCCAGCTCGGGAGTGGCACGCCCCGTAACCCCCCGCACACCTGATGAGGGGTCGCGCTGCGGCAGCCGTTCGGGCTGTGCTTGTCCGGGGGGACGACCCGACTGGGCCCCCCGCAGACCCGATGGCGGCTCGGGCCGCGGCAGCCGTTCGGGCGGTGCTTGTCCGGGGGGACGACCCCCCTGGACCCCCCGCAGACCCGATGGCGGCTCGGGCCGCGGCAGCCGTTCGGGATCAATGGTGGGGGGCTGGCGCGGCCGGTCGGCGACGGTGAGCGGCAGCAGCTTGGCGCCGGTCGGGCCGGTCTGTATCTCGGTGCCCATGGTCGGGCACACGCCGCAGTCGTAACAAGCCGTCCAGCGGCAATCCTCGACCTCGCCGGCCCCCGCCGGGTCGATGGCATCCTGCCAGTCCTGCCACAGCCACTCGCGGTCGAGCCCGGCGTCGAGGTGGTCCCACGGCAGGACTTCGCCGTAGCCACGTTCCCTGGTGGTGTACCAGCCGAGATCGACAGGCCCGCCCGCGAACGCGCGCGCGGCGCACCGCTCCCAGCGCTGGTAGCTGAAGTGCTCACGCCAACCGTCGAAGCGGGCGCCATCTTCCCACACGGCCTTGATCACCTTCGCTACCCGGCGGTCACCGCGCGCGAGGAGACCTTCGATGATCGACGCCTCGCCCCCGTGGTAACGGTAACCAATGCTGCGCCCGTAGCCAGGGTCGCTGCGCAGCGCGCCGCCGAGCGCCGCGAGCCGACGGTCCACTGCGCCGGCGCCGCACTGCGCCGCCCACTGGAACGGCGTGTGCGGCTTGGGCACGAACGCGCCGATCGACACGGTGCAGCGGATGTCACGGCGCCCGGTTGCCTGCCTGCCCGCCTGGATCACGTGCCTGGCGAGACGGGCGATGGCGAGCACGTCATCGTCGGTCTCGGTGGGCAGGCCACACATGAAGTAGAGCTTCACTTGCCGCCAACCGCTGGAGTAGGCGGCGGTCACGGTCTTGATCAGATCTTCCTCGGTGACCATCTTGTTGATCACCTTGCGGATGCGTTCAGAGCCGCCTTCGGGCGCGAAGGTGAGCCCGGAGCGGCGGCCACCGCGGCTCAACTCGTTGGCGAGCGTCACGTTGAACGCGTCCACCCGGGTGGAGGGCAGGGACAGGCCGGTGTTGCTGCCCTCGTAGCGGTCGGCGAGACCCGTGACGATCTCGTTGATCTCACTGTGGTCGGCACTGGATAGCGAGAGCAAGCCGACCTCTTCAAACCCAGTGGCCCGCAGCCCGGCATCCACCATGTCTGCGATGGTCGTGATGCTCCGTTCGCGGACCGGGCGGGTGATCATCCCGGCCTGGCAGAACCGGCAGCCGCGGGTGCAGCCACGGAAGATCTCGACACTGGCCCGCTCGTGCACCGATTCTGCTATCGGCACAAGCGGCTTGCGCGGGTATGGCCAGTCGTCCAGGTCCATCAGGGTGTGCTTGTCCACCGTGCGGGGGACCCGGGGACGGTTCGGCGCGACCTGCTTGATCCGCCCGTCGGGAAGGTACTCCACGTCGTAGAACTTCGGCACGTACACCTGCGCGGCGGCGGCGAGCCGGGTCAGCAGCCCGTCACGGCCACCCGGCCGACCGGCTCGCTTCCACTCCCTGATCAGCTCCGTGATGGCGAGCACGGCCTGCTCTCCGTCGCCGAGCACCGCACCGTCGAGGAACTCGGCGATCGGCTCTGGGTTGAACGCGGCGTGCCCGCCGGCGATCACGAGCGGGTCGCCGTCGTGGCGGTCGGCGGCCGTGAGCGGGATACCGGCAAGATCGAGCACGGTCAGCAGGTTCGTGTAGCACATTTCGGTGGCGAGGCTCACCCCGAGCACGTCGAAGTCGCCCACCGGGCGGTGAGCGTCCACGGTGAACTGCGGAATCCCATGCTCGCGCATGAGCGCCTCGAGGTCGGGCCAGACGCTGTAGGTCCGCTCGGCGAGCACGCCGTCGCGCTCGTTGAGCACCTCGTACAGGATCTGGATGCCCTGGTTGGGCAGGCCAACCTCGTAGGCGTCGGGATACATCAATGCCCACCGCACGTCGGCGGAGTCCCAGTCCTTCACCACGGAGTTCAGCTCAGCGCCGACGTAGGCGACCGGTTTGCGCACTCGCGGCAGCAGCGGCTCGAGCCGCGCGTACACCGACTCCACCTGGCAGTACCCCCTCGGCCGCTGGCTCGTGCGCTATCACTACCCGTCAGCCTATAAGGGCGGCGAAGATAGGCACCGGTTACCGGGCCGTCAGCCTCGAAGCTGCTCGAGCCGCGCGGCGAGGAAGTCGCGTTCGACCGTGTTCTCGGTGAGCAGGAGGGCTTCTTCGTAGCATGCCCGCGCCTGCTCGACGCGGCCGAGACGGCGCAGGAAGTCGGCCCGCGCCGACGCGAGGTAGCCGTACCCCGCGAGCTGCGGTTCGTCGGCGAGTGCATCGAGCGCCACGAGCCCAGCGCGTGGCCCATCGGCAAAACCGACTGCGACGGCACGGTTCAGCGCCACCACCGGCGAGGGCCACAACTGGACGAGCAGGTCGTAGAGCGCGACAAGCTCACGCCAATCGGTGTCCTGCCATGTCGGCGCGTCCGCGTGCACGGCGGCGATCGCCGCCATGAGAGCGAAGCGGCCCGGTGGCCGGCGCCGCAATGCCTCGCGCACCAGCGCGATCCCTTCGCTGATCGCGCGCCTGTCCCATTTCGCGCGGTCTTGGTCAGCGAGCAGTCGCATGCGCCCGTCCGCGCCGACGCGGGTGGCTCTCCTGGCGTCGGTGAGCAGGATCAGCGCGAGTAGGCCGGCCACGTCGGCGTCGTGCGGCAGCAGCGCCCGCAGCATCCTGGCGAGGTCAAGCGCCCGCTCCACCAGGTCGCGGCGGACGAGGTCGGCGCCCGCGGGCGCGGTGTGCCCGGTGGTGAAAAGCAGGTGAACGACGGTCAGGACCGCGTCGATGCGGGCGGGCAGCTGGTCGGCCGGCGGGACACGGTACGGGATGCGGGCTGTCGCGATCTTCTTCTTACCGCGGGTGATCCGGGCCGCCATCGTCGGCTCGCTTACCAGGAAGGCGCGCGCCACCTCGGCCGTGGTGAGCCCGCACAGCAGCCGCAGCGTCAGCGCGACCTGCGTCTGCGCCGCGATCGCCGGGTGGCAGCAGGTGAAGATCAGCCGCAGTCTGTCGTCGGCGATCACATCGGCGTCCAGGGCGTCAGCGGGGTCTGGATCAACCTGATCGTCATCGAGCAGCAGCGGCAGCGACCGGCGCAGCGTCGCGTCCCGGCGCAACAGGTCCAGCGCGCGCCGTCGCGCGACCGTGGTCAGCCACGCGCCCGGGTTGGTGGGCACCCCACGCGGACCCCATGTCGCGAGCGCGCGCGCGTACGCGTCCTGAACGCACTCCTCCGCGAGGTCAAGGTCCCTGGTGACGCGCACCGCCGCGGCGAGCACAAAGGCCCACTCGCGGCGGTGCGCGTCAGCCACGGCGGCGGCAACCGCGGGGTCCGCGGCGGTGCTCACGGTGGCGTGCGCCGGGCCGGCCGGGTGGAGACGTCGGTCAATCGAACACCCGGATGGGGCGCACTTCGACCCCGCCGAACGGCGCAGGGACCTGTTTGGCTATCGCGATGGCGTCGTCCAGGTTCGCGGCCTCGATGAGGTAGTAGCCGCCGAGCGCCTCCTTCGTCTCGGCGAACGGCCCGTCCGTGACGGCCGGGTTGCCGGCCGCGTCCCTGCGGATGCAGGTGGCGGTGCTGGTCGGCTGCAGCGCGTTGCCACCGCGCAGCCCCGCGGCGTTGCTCTCGCCGAACGCCTGGTGCCCCTTCAACACCTGTTCATACGTCTGCTGATCTGCGCTGGCCCAGGCAGCCTCGTCTTCGTAGATCAGGACCAGGTACTGCGCCATGGAGCATCGTCCCTTCTGTCTCGCCTGTGTCTGCAGGCCCGTCTCGCCTGTGTCTGCGAGCCCGTCGGCGGGGGCCTTTACTCCTACCGACGAGCGACAACACCCCGCATCGACAGACGTCCGCGATCCGCCGTCAGTTGAACATAGTGTGGTGCCGGTTCACGGCCTGGAGCAGGCCGACCGCAGCCAGATTGGCGAACGTGGCGCTGCCGCCATAGGAGACGAAGGGCAACGGCAGCCCGCTGACCGGCATGATTCCGATTGTCATTCCGATGTTGATGAACGCCTGCACGGTGAACCAGCAGGTCACACCGACGGCGATGAGCACTCCGAACTGGCTGTCCGCGCGTACCGCGATCCGCAGCGCCCGGGCGAGCACCACCCCGAGCAGGGCGATGATGGCAATCGCGCCGATGAAGCCGAGTTCTTCGCCAGCGACCGTAAAGATGAAGTCGGTCTGCTGCTCGGGCACAAAGTGGCCGGCGGTCTGGCCGCCATGGAACAGCCCATGCCCGAAGATCCCGCCCGACCCGATCGTGATCAGTGCCTGGCTGGCGTCGTAGCCGGAGCCGGCCGGATTTGCCGTCGGGTGCACAAATGTGGTGATCCGCTGGATCTGGTACTGCTTGAGCAGGTGCATCCGCCAGACGATGAGTGTGGTCGCGAGGGCCACGAGCAGCAGGCCCGCGATCCATCGCAGCCGCGCGCCGGACACAACGACCATCCCAAAGATGATCACTGACATGACGACGGCGACGCTGAGGTCGGGCTCCATCATGACCAGCCCAAGCGCCGGCGCTGACACGGCGATCGCAAGCGCGAGGTCCCGGCCGCGCGGCGCTTGATCGCCGTCGCGCAGCTCGCCGAGCACCAACGCAACCACCAGGATGAGCGTGGCCTTCGCGAACTCCGACGGCTCGACCTGGAAACCAGCGCCGAGAACGATCCAGGAGCGCGCGCCGTTGATCGTCGCGCCGAGCGGCGTCAGCACGGCGAGCAGGCCGAGGCAGGCGAGCAGATAACCAATCGGCGCATAGGCGCGCAGCAGCCGGTAGTCGACCATGCTGAGCACGCCAAGCAGGGCCACGCCGATCACGACGTTGAGCAGCTGCTTTTTCAGGAACGCCTGCGGATCGGCGCCCGACTGGAGCAGTTGCTGCCGGGTAGCTGACCAGATGAGCAGCGTGGAGAGCACCGTCAGGCCAGCGACGGCCGCGATAAGCACCCAGTCGAGGCGGCGCAGTGGCGACCCGGGGGCGGCGGCGCGGGCGAGCGCCGAGCGCCGAGGACCGCCGAGCGGGCGGACAGCCGGGGAGCGCAGCGCCGATCGCGCTGGGATCATCATGAGCCTCCCCGGTAACCGGCAGGCGGCGAGATCGCCCCGTCCGCGTTGAGCACCGGCAGGGCCGACGGGCGCTTACCGGCAGGAAAGGCGGCTTTGTGCCCTTCCAGCCCGTAGATTCCATCCCAGATCTGCCGCGCGGCAGGCGCGGAAACGTCGGCGCCTTCACCGGACTTCGGGATCATCACAACGACCACGTACTTGGGCTTGGCCAGTGGGCCGAACGAGGCGTACACCGAGGTGGCCTGGCCTCCAGCGACTTCGGCCGTGCCGGTCTTGCCCGCGACGAACACCTTGCCAAGCGGGAAGCCAGCGAAGGATCCTGCCGCGGTTCCGCGCGTCGTCACATCGGCGAGAGCGTTCCTGATGTAGGCCAGCACCCAACGGGGCGCCGGCACGTGCCCGGCGACCGGCGGTGTGATCCGTTTGCCCACCGTCCCGTCCGGCGAGATCAGCGCCTCGCCGACCCGCGGGCTGTACAGCGTGCCCCCGTTCGCCAGCGCCGCATAGGCGCGGGCCAGTTGCAGCGGGCTCACCAGAACGTCGCCTTGGCCGATTGCGGCGTTCACCGCGTCGCCCGGCAGCCAGACGTAGCCGCTCAGGCAATCCTCGGCCTCGATCTGCTGCACGTAGGACCCGTTGGGATTGCCGTGCTTGCAGTCGTACTTCCTGGTCGCCTGCCAGTACTGCAGCTTCCACGCCCGGTCGGGCACCACGCCCGGGTTCTCCTCTGGCAGGTCGATCCCGGTGGCCCTGCCGAATCCCCACCCGAGCGCCATGTGCTGCATCGGGTCTTTGGGATGTCTGGCGGGGCGGCCGTTCGGGTCGTCCCTGAGCCACATCTGGTAGGCGAGCTGGTAGAAGACGGTGTCACAGGACATCACCAGCGCCTGGTGCAGGTCCATGTCGCCAAGCGAGGCGGTGGTCCAGTTGTTGAACGTGCGGCCGGCGATGTTCACCGCGCCCGGACAGGAGTAGCTGGCGTTGGGGTCGTAACCAGCCTTCACCGCCGCTGCGGTGGAGGTCACCTTCCAGGTTGACCCGGGCGCGTACTGCCCCTGGGTGGCGCGGTTGAGTATCGGCTCGCCGTAGGCGGGTCCAAACAGGCGGTCGAACTCTCGCTGCGAAATCCCGCCGGCCCATACGCTCGGCTCGTAGGTCGGGTAACTGGCCATGGCCACCACCCGGCCGGTCGTGGTCATCACCACAGCCGAGCCGGAGTCGGTGTCGTTGCCCGCCGCGCGCGCCTTGCCGATCGCCTCGGCGAGCGCTTGCTCGGTGTCGGCCTGGATCCGCGCGTCGATGCTCGTCACCAGGTCATCGCCGGCCTTCGGCGCTGTTTCGCGCGCCGTGCCTGTGACCCTGCCCGCCGCGTTGACAGACACCACGCGGGTGCCGGGGGCGCCGCGCAGCCGGGCGTCATACTGCTCCTCCAGCCCTGCCTGGCCAACCAGGTCGACACCGGAGAACCCGGTTATCGGGAGGTGGCGGCTCTGCATCTCGTGCTGGGTGATCGGCTGCAGATAACCAAGCACCTGCGCCGCATTGGCGCCTGCCGCCCGTGGGTAGTCCACGACCGGCTGCACCTCGGCGCTGACACCAGGGTACTGCTGCTGGTTCTCCATGATCTGCAGCGCGGCCCGTGCGGGCGCGTGCTGGTCCACAGGGATCGGCTGATAGGGCGAGCCTGGCCAGCACGGCTGCGGCACCCCCCGGGTACACACCCGCGTCTCCTCCCGCAGCAGCCGCACCGGCACGCCAAGCAGCCGCGCAAGCCGCCTCAGCGCAGCCGCTCCCCCGTCGCTCAGCTTGGCAAGCACCGTGGAATCGACCGATACGACCAGGGCGGTCCTGTTGCGCACAAGCGGGCGTCCGACGTCATCGAGAATTTGCCCGCGCACCGGCGGAATGATCACGGTCCGGGTCTGATTGTTTGCGGCGATCTTCGCGTAGGTGGTCCCAGTCATCACCTGGATGTACCAAACCCGCCCGGCGAGGATCAGCAGCAGCGCCGCCACGAGCACGTAAAGCACCAGGATCCGGTGGCGTGAGGCGGCGCGATTCGCGGTCACCGCAACCCTCCCGCTCGGCCCCCGCCGTTGCGCAAGCTCGCCGATCGCCGTAGCCGCCTGCCCCCAGCCAGCCGCGTGCCCCCACCTCGCCCCAGGCGCCTGCCGCCACCCAGCCGCAGCGGCCCGCCCCCGCGCAGCCGCCCGCCGCCACCCAGCCGCGTCCGCCCGCCCCCACCCAGCCGCAGCGGCCTGTCCCCCCACAGCGGCCCGCCCCCAGGCCCGCGTGGCCGAAATGGCCGGGGCTGCCGCCAGCCGGTCATCCAGCCGCCACGGCGGGCCCCCGTCGTCGACGACCGCGCGCTGCCACGGCTGCGCCTGCCGAAACGTGGCATTTTTCCGGCCCGGACCGGCGCGGACCGCGTCATCGCGGTGCGGGCGTGGCCGAACCCGAGCCGCGGCGATCTGTGGCGGCGCGACCGCATTGCCTGGCCGATCAGCGACGCCAGCCTGGATCCGCCGCCAAGCCGCAGCCGCACCGGCGTGCCGCCGAGCAGGCTGCCGCCAGCGAAGACACCTTGCCGCTCGGCTGACGCCGCGCCGAGCCGCTTGCCCGGGCCGAACCGAAGCCGCGGCGGCGCCGCTAGCGGCGCTCGCCGCCGCTGCTCAGCCGCGGACGTGCTGAAACCGCTCGCTGACCGGCCGCTCGCGGCGAGCACGCCCGACGCTGGGCCCATGCCGATCCATCCTGCCGAGCCGCCGGTTCCCGGCCGGATCTTGGGCTCGCGCGGCGTCGGCGCGCCAGGGCCGCGCATCGTCGCAGCGCCCGCGGTGTGACCGGTCCGCATCAGCGCGGCAGCCGAATCCCCTGCGCCGCTGCGTGCCCACCGGAGTAGCCGCATCACCGCGTACAGCACGAACGGGCTGAGCAGTACGTCGTAGGTGACAGACAGCGGTAGAACGTGCCGCGCTGCCGCCCAGGTGACGTCTGCTTCACCGAAGGTCACGCCGACGACGGTGTAGAGGAACGAACCGGCGAGCCCGCCGAAAGCCATCGTGGCAAGAGGCATCACCGCCGACCGCTCTATCTCGCCAGCGGCCAGCCCGCACACGTATCCGATCAGGCAGAACACCAGAGCGTACGCGCCGGCCGCATGCACCGCGGGCGGCGCGACGTCCAGCGCGATACCGCCGGTGAAGCCGCTCACGGCGCCGGGCAGCGGACCGCTCGTTACGGCTATCGCCACGATCACGAGCAGCACGAGATCGGGCGCCACACCGCCGGGGAATGGCAGCGTGTCAAGCACGGTGAGCTGGAGAACGAGCGCGCTGGCCACCAGCGCGCCGTAGCTCAGGCGCCGCCGCACGCTACCGCCCCGCGGCCGCGAGGCCGCTCTGCGGAGAGGCCAGCGATGGCGCGGGCCGCCGCGCCGACGCGGTCGGGCTGGGCAACTGGCCGGGCTGGCTGGGTGACGGGTTCGGCGCTGACGGGGCCGTCGGTGACGTGGCTGTTGGCGACGGGGTCACTGACGGGCTCGGCAGGGGTGGCAGGACCGAGTCCCTTGGGCTTCGCCGTGGCGCCACCACCACGACGCCCACCACGTCCAGCGAGGTGAAATGCACAAAAGGCCGGACAAGCGCGGCGCGGGTCAACGCGCCAGGGGTGCTCCCCACCCGGGTGACCATGCCGATCGGCACCCCCGGCACGTAGGGGTGCCCGCCGACAGAGCCGAGTGTGACAAGCCGCTGGCCCGGCTGGAGGACGGCATTGGCGTCGAGTAGCTCGAGCCGCAGCATGCCCGCCGCGGACAGGCTCTTGCCGGTCCCCCGCACCACCCCGATCTCCCGCGAACCTTCGAGCCGTGCGCCCACAGCGGACGAGGCGTCGGTGGCGAGCAGCACGGTGCTGGTGTCGGGGCCTGCGGCCGCTACCCTGCCGACCAGCCCGTCACCGTTCAGAACGGTCTGATCGGCCCTGATGCCGTCACGCGTGCCCGCGTCGATGGTCACGGTGTCCTCATAGCCCTGGCCGATGCCGATCACGTGCGCCGCGACGATGCGGTAACGCCCACGCCCGGCGAGCTGAAGCAGGCGGCTCAGCTCCGCCGACTCGGTCAGGTTCAGCTCAGCGACGCCCAGCTCGGCGCGCAGCCGCTGATTCTCCTGCTCAAGGGTGAGGACCTTGTCCCGCGCCGAGGGCGCGCCGATGATCGTATCGAAGAAGCCGGTGACGGGCCTGGTCAGGCCGGACGCAAGCCGCTCCACGGGGCCGAGGACAGCCGAGGACGCGTTGCGAAGCTGGGCGATGGGGGTGAATCCCCGGTGGTCGAGGGTGATCAGGCCGATGGCGGCGACAAGTAGCACGCCAAGAACCAGCCGCGTCCGCCGGGTGTCGTGCACTCACTCACCCCCATAGTGGTCAGCCTGCCGCTAACGGCGTGTCTCCGGGACAAGGACCTGCTGCAGGGCGTCAAAGTCCTCCACGCATTTGCCCGTGCCGAGAACAACGGAATCGAGTGGATTGTCGGCAAGGTGGATCGGCATCCCCGTCTCTTCGCGAAGCCGCTCGTCCATGCCCCGAAGCAGCCCGCCGCCGCCGGTGAGGGCGATGCCGCGGTCCATGACATCGCCCGCGAGCTCGGGCGGGCACTTGTCAAGCGTGGTCTTAACCGCGTCCACGATGGTGCTGACCGGCTCCTCGATCGCATGCCGCACCTCTTCCGCGGAGATCACGATGGTCTTCGGCAGACCGCTCACCAGGTCACGGCCGCGGATCTCGGCGTGCGGCTCGTCGGACGACGGGTACGCCGAGCCGATCGCCATCTTGATCTCCTCCGCGGTCCGCTCACCCAGCATGAGCGAGTACTCCTTCTTGGCGAACGCGATGATCGCCTGGTCAAGCTCGTCGCCGCCGACCCTGATCGACTGGGAGGTCACGATGCCGCCCAGCGAGATCACGGCAACCTCGGTGGTCCCGCCACCCACATCGACAACCATGTTCCCTGTCGGCTCGTACACGGGCAGCCCTGCTCCGATCGCGGCCGCCATCGGCTCTTCGATGATGTAAACGCGGCGGGCGCCGGCCTGGTGCCCGGCTTCCTTCACCGCGCTTTGCTCCACGCCGGTGATCCCGCTCGGCACCGCGACCACAAGCCTGGGCTTGGCGAGATGCCTGCGGCGGTGAACCTTCTGGATGAAGTAGCGCAGCATCCGCTCGGTGACGTCGAAGTCGGCGATGACGCCGTCCTTCAGCGGCCGCACCGCGACGATGTGGCCCGGCGTCCGGCCGATCATCCGTTTGGCCTCCACGCCGACCGCGACGATCTTGCCGGTATTGGTATTGAGCGCCACCACCGACGGTTCGTTCAGCACGATCCCCCGGCCACGAACGTAGACGAGGGTGTTCGCGGTGCCGAGGTCGACCGCCATGTCACGGCCGAGGAACGCCAGCGTGTTGCTCATGAGGGAACGAGAGCCTTTCAAAACAAATGGTCTGCGTGATCTGGGTGTTGCCTGGCCGCACCGAATCAGAGCCTGTGCGCAGACCGCGATCCGGCCCGGGCGAACCGTGATCTTCGACCAGACTCTTGAATCGGTTGATCATCTGAGTGAGCCGAGATAACTCTGAATCCGGAGCTTACCCGGACGAGGGGGCGCCGATGCGGCCGCGGCGCGCATGAGTGGCGCCGCTTGTGTCCGGCGCCGTGGTCCCCCCGCGCCGTCAGCAAAACGCCGATCGCGGCCAGGCCCGCGGCCCAGGCTGCGGACAGCTCGAACACGGCCGCGGCACGAGTGAGCGCGCCGGGCATCCAGGGCAGCGCCGCTGGCCCGCCACCCGCCGCGTGAACGCTCGGGCCGGAAAGAAACTGGATCTGCACGGCGCCGGCCAGCAGATACCCGGTCAGCGCAGCCGCGAGGGTGAGCGGCAGCGCGGCCATGGCCGCACCCGCGGGCGCATTCGCGAGCGCGGCGCCAAGCGCGACCGCGGCGCCCCCGGCGACCAGGGCGAGTTCGAGCGTCTGCAGGCCCGAAGACAGGTCGGTCCCGGTGACGCGAGCGATCACCAGCCCCGCTGCCACTGTGGCGAGCCCGGCAGCGACCGCGAGTTCGGGCGCCCGGGTGCGACGGCGGCCGGTGGCAGGCCCGCCGTGCGCGCGGGATCCCCGGACACCTGCTGCCGCTGCGCAGGCGATGGCGGCGCCGACCGCCGCGCCGACCGCCAGCATGATCGCCGCGGGAAGCGGCCGGATGGCGCGCAGGCCATCGGCCGCGGTCGCCGCGGACCCCGCGGTCGCCGCGGACCCCGCGGACCCCGCGAACCCCGCGGGGTCCGCGCCGAGCCAACCCAGGCTTTCCGCCATGCCCGCCGCCGGCCCGGTGGCGAGGCCGATCGCGACCGCGGTGATCGGCAGGCCCGGCGCGCCGCCGACCGCCGGATCGCGCCCGAGCGCGGCGGCCAGCAGCACAAGCAGGAAAATCCCGATAGCGCCGGCCGTGAGCTGCGCTGATGACGGCCAGCCAAAAGTCGATCCGACGGCGAGCGCGCACAACCCGGCGCACGGCACGGCCAGCAGACAAAGCTGCGCCCGCTCAGCCGGGGCGACAGCGCCCGCTCGGCGGGCGCGGCACGCGGGCGGGTCGTCGGCGGTTAATGCCACGTGAGCCGCGGTTGCGGCCAGCGCCACGCCGGTCAGCCACGGATACGGCTGCAGCGCCGCACGCCAGCCACCCCAGGCGATCCGTGACCCGATCAGCGGCGCCGCGGCTGTCATCGCCGTCACTGCCGCCCCCGCCCACAGGCACGCGAGAACCTGCCGCGCCCGGCCACGGCGTTCCCACACGAGCGCGAGGCTGCCCGCGAGCGCGGCGCCCGCGCCGAGGCCATGCGCCGCGCGGTCCACCGCGACGCCGCGGACCGTGCCCGTGCTGATGTCCGCGCCGAGATCAGCCAGGCCAACCAGGAGCAGTCCCGCGAGCAGCACGGGCCACGCGCGCCCACGGCGGGCCGCGAGCGTCGCGACGGGCGCGGCGAGCAGCATCGCGGGAAGCGCCAGTCCTGCCGCCCGAATCAGTTCAGTTCCCGAACGGCTGCCGCCTCCGGTCACCGGCATCCCCGGCTCGGCCACGGCCACGAGGTTGGGCACCTGCAGCAGCGCGAGCGGGACGACTGCGAGCACGACGAGGCCAACCACCAGGTTGGCCGGCACGCCGACTGTCCCCGCTGGGAAGGTGGCGTCGCGCTGTGCGCGGCTGCGGCGCGCGGTTTCCAGCACCAGTGCGTGCTCCTCTGCTCACAGAACGCATCAATGATGGCGCCCCGGGCAAAGATCACGCGGCGCGAACAGCGAACGCGCCCCGGTATCGAGGGTTTGCCGAGTCCCGCGGGTGGCGACTCAAGGGGAATTGGTTGGCGAAACGCCGTGCTCCACGCGATGGCCGAGCCACAGGGCGGTTACCCAGAGGGCAGCGAATATTCCGCCGAGGAAGAACATCACAGGGACACCGAACCCGCCCGCGATCACCAGAACCTGAAGCGCGCTGCCCGCGACGTAGGGCCAGCGCACGCCGCGGCGGCCGGTCAGGCCTGCGAGCACGACCGCGGCGGCGGCCACCGCGCCGCCGATGCCGCCCACGAGCCGCGGGCTCTCGTTCCCGACGGTGACGGCAACCGGGATGGCGAGCCCGACCACGATGGCCTCCATCACGAGCACAGTCGCGCACAGCCGCCGCATGGCTGGCCTCAGCCAGCGGTCCCGCGGCTCGCCGCGGGACCGCTGGCTGAGGTTGCGAGCAGCAGCCTCGCCTCGCCGGCGGTCAGCACCGAGCCGGTGATCAGCACACCCGCGCCGCCTGGGACGAGCTGGCCCGCCAGATCGCCAGCCTCTGCTTCGTCGGCGAGCCTGACCGCGAGGTCGATCGCGTCGTCCAGCCCGGCCGCGGCGTGTACCCTGTCGGCGCCGAACACCTCCCCCGCAAGTTCGGCCAGGGTAGGCACGTCCATCGCACGGGGGCTCGAGTTACGGGTCACCACGATCTGAGACAGCACAGGCTCGAGCTCGCCGAGAACGCCCGCCACGTCCTTGTCCGCGCTGATCGCCACCACCCCGAAAAGCGCGCCGAACGCGAACGACTCCGCCACCGCCATCACCGTTGCCGCCATACCCGCTGGATTGTGCGCTGCGTCCACGAGCACGGTCGGGCTGCGCCTGACGACCTCCAGGCGGCCAGGGGAGGTCATCCGCGCGAACGCCTCCTTGACGAGCCCGCCGTCAAGCGCCCCATCGCCGTGATCGCGGCCGGCGGGCGACCCCGCTCCACCGGAGGGCACCGCCGCGATCGCCTCCGCGGCGGCGAGCGCGCAGGCCGCGTTGCCGGCCTGATGCGCGCCGAAGATCGGCAGGAACAGATCCTCGTAGACGCCGCGCAGGCCGCGCAGCACGAGCTGCTGGCCACCCACCGCCACCTCGCGCTGCAGAATGCCGAACTCGATGCCTTCTCTCGCCACGCTGGCGCCCGATTCCGCGGCGCGGCGCAGCAGCACCTGCGCCGCCTCCACGGGCTGCTGCGCGAGCACGGCCACCGCGCCCGGTTTGATGATCCCGGCCTTTTCCGTGGCTATCTCGTCGATGGTGTCGCCGAGGTAGCGCATGTGATCGAGCGCGATCGGGGTGACGACCGCGACGTTACCGTCCGCGACGTTCGTGGCGTCCCAGATGCCGCCCATGCCGACCTCGACCACGGCCACGTCGACCGGGGTGTCGGCGAACACGGCGAACGCCATCGCGGTGAGCACCTCGAAGAAGGACAGCCGTGGCGGGCCGGTGGCATCGACCATCCCCAGGTAAGGCAGCACGTCGTCGTAGGCAGAGGCGAACCGTTCCTCGCTCAGCGGCTCGCCGTCCACGCAGATCCGCTCGCGCATGGTGGTCAGATGCGGGCTTATGCACCTGCCGGTGCGCAGCCCCCGTGCCCGGAGCAGCGTGTCGACCATGCGCGCGGTCGAGGTCTTGCCGTTGGTGCCGCTGACGTGGATGACGGCGTACGAGCGCTGCGGCGTGCCAAGCAGGTCCATCAGCTCCCGCATGCGGTCGAGCGAAGGGTCGAATTCCCACTCGACGCCGCGGGCGCGGATCGCCGCCTCGGCGCCGCGGTAGGCGGACGGACCAGCGGTCACCTGAGCGCCCGCAGCGCGGCCTCGATCCGGGCGGTCTCGGCGCGCGCGGCGGCCAGCCGGTCACGGGTGGCCGTCACCACGGCTGGTGGGGCGTTGCGGATGAATGCGGCGTTGGCGAGCTTTTGGTCCGCCTGCTCGCCCGCGCGGCGGGCTGCGACGAGATCCTTCTCCAGCCGCCTGCGCTCGGCCGCCACGTCAATCGCCCCCGCCAGGTCGAGGCGCACCGTCACCCCGTCCACCGTGAGCGCGGCGGTCGGCGCGAAGCTGTCCGATGCCGGCGACAGCCGCAGCAGCGCGCGGATCTGCGGCTCGTGCGCGGCCAGCGGGGTCGCGTCGATGCCGCCGAGTTCGGCGGCGACGCTCCTGCCGGGGCGCAGGCCCTGCTCGGAACGGAACCGCCTGACCTCGGTGACCAGGCGCATCAGCGCGCCGATCTCGGCCTCGGCGGCCCGATCGCGGCTGGGCGGCGCGCCGGGCGGCCACGCGCCGACGGCCAGCGACTCCCCGCCGGTCAGCGCGGTCCACAGCTCGTCGGTGATATGCGGCATCACCGGGTGAAGCAGGCGGAGCAATTGGTCGAGCACGTGGCCGAGCACGGCGCGGGTCACGGCGGCCTGCCGGCCGACCTTGTTGGCCAGCGGGGTCTTGGCAAGCTCCAGGTACCAGTCGCAGAACTCGTCCCAGGCGAAGTGGTAGAGCGCCTCGCAGGCCTTGCCGAACTCGAATTCCTCCATCGCCGCGTCGACCGCCGCGGTGACCGCGGCGAGCCGTGACACGATCCATCGGTCCGCGACGGACTGGGCTGCACGGTCAGGCAGCGCGGCTCGTCCGCGGCAGCCGTTAAGTAGAGCGAATCGCGCCGCGTTCCACAGCTTGTTGCAGAAATTCCGCGACCCGGCCACCCATTCCTCGCTGACCGTGACGTCGTTGCCCGGATGCGCGCCGCGGGCCAGGGTGAACCGCGTGGCGTCGGCGCCGAACCGCTCGATCCAGTCGAGCGGGTCCACGACGTTGCCCGCCGACTTGGACATCTTCTTGCCGTGCGCGTCGCGGACGAGACCGTGCAGCGCGACGACGCGGAACGGCACCGCGTCCGCCGGGTCTTTGTCGCGCATCGCGTACAACCCGAACATCATCATCCGCGCGACCCAGAAGAACAGGATGTCGTATCCGGTCACGAGCACGCTGGTCGGGTAAAAGGCCCGCAGGTCGGCGGTGTCGGCCGGCCACCCAAGGGTCGAGAACGGCCACAGCGCGGAGGAGAACCAGGTGTCAAGGACGTCCGGGTCCTGGCGCCAGCCGTCGCCCGTGGGCGGTTCCTCGCCTGGGCGCAGGCACCTCACCTCGCCCTCCGGCCCGTACCAGACCGGGATGCGGTGACCCCACCAAAGCTGGCGGCTGATGCACCAGTCGTGCATGTCGTCCACCCAGTCGAAGTACCTGGCCGCAAGCTCGGGAGGGTGGATACGCACCCGGCCGTCGCGCACCGCGTCACCCGCCGCCTTCGCCAGCGGCGCCACCCTGACGAACCACTGCAGTGACAGTCGTGGCTCAACCGTGGTTCCGCAGCGCTGGCAGTGGCCGACCGCGTGCACGTACGGGCGGACCTCGGCCACGAGCCGGCCCTGTTCGCGCAGCGCGGCGACCACGGCGGGCCTGGCCTCGAACCGGTCCAGGCCGCAGAACGGGCCCGGCGCTGTGATGACACCGCGCTCGTCCATGATGGTCCGGCTCGGCAGGCTGTGCCGACGCCCGATCTCGAAGTCACCCGGGTCATGCGCGGGGGTGACCTTCACCGCTCCCGTGCCGAACTTGGGGTCGACGTGCGGGTCGGCCACAACGGGGATCCGGTGGCCGGTCAGCGGAAGCTCGACGCTTTGGCCGACCAGGTGCGCGTAACGCGCGTCATCCGGGTGAACGGCCACGGCAGTGTCACCGAGCATGGTCTCGGCCCGCGTGGTGGCCACCACGATCGCGCTGTCGGGACCGCCATAGCGGATCGATACGAGCTCGCCCTCGTCCTCGCTGTGCTCGACCTCGATGTCGGACAGCGCCGTCATACAGCGCGGGCACCAGTTGATGATCCGCTCTGCGCGGTAGATCAGGCCGTCGTCGAACAGGTCCTTGAAGATGGTCTGCACGGCCGCGGACAGGCCCTCGTCCATGGTGAACCGCTCACGGGTCCAGTCGACGCTGTCACCGAGGCGGCGCATCTGGCCGAGTATCGCGCCGCCTGATTCGGCCTTCCACCGCCAGACGCGCTCGACGAATTGCTCGCGGCCGAGGTCGTGGCGGCTGCGGCCCTCCTTGGCGAGTTCGCGCTCAACCACGTTCTGGGTCGCGATGCCCGCATGGTCCATGCCGGGCAGCCACAGGGTGGCGTATCCCTGCATCCGCCGCCGCCTGATGAGCGCGTCCTGCAACGTGTGGTCGAGGGCATGACCCATGTGCAGCGAGCCGGTCACGTTCGGCGGCGGGATCACTATCGAGAATCTCGGTCCTTGCCGCGCCGGGTCCGGGGTGAACAGGCCAGCCTCTACCCAGCGCGCGTACCGCCGTGGCTCCACCTCGGCCGGCGCGTACTGTGATGGGAACTGCGCGGGTGGCTCAGGCGGGATGTCCGGTGAGACGCCAGCCGAAGCCGCGCGACTGCTAAGTCTGGTCACGTCAGCCGAGTCTAGAGGGTGCCGCACCGCGTCGTAGCCGGGCCTGCGCCGCCCGCGAGCAGGAAAAAACCTTCAACCCAGCTACTTAACGGCTGCCGCCCCGTGTCACAACACTGACCTGCGGCGCCGGCGAGCCGACTCAAGCGGCCCGGTCAGGCCGACTTCTCCCGCGGGGTCCGCTTGGCCGGCAGTTCGCGCGGCACCAGGGTGGGGTTGACGTGTTCGAGCACGGCCTCGCCGGTGATCACAACCCGTTCCACGTCCTGGCGGCTCGGCACCTCGTACATCACGGAAAGGAGCACTTCTTCCATGATGGCCCGCAGGCCCCGGGCGCCGGTCCCACGCAGGATCGCCTGGTCGGCGATTGCCTCGAGGGAGTCGTCGGTGAACTCGAGGTCCACGTTGTCCAGCTCGAACAGCCGGTGGTACTGCTTGACAAGCGCGTTGCGCGGCTCGGTCAAGATGAGGATGAGGGCTTCCCTGTCCAGGTTGTGCACGCTGGTGATCACAGGAAGCCTGCCGACGAACTCCGGGATCATGCCGAACTTCAGCAGGTCCTCGGGCATGACGTCGGCGAACGGGTCCGCGGAGATCCGGTCGTCCTTGGACCGCAGCACGGCGTTGAATCCGATGCCCTTCCTGCCGATCCTGTGCTCGATGATCTTCTCAAGGCCCGAGAACGCGCCGCCGCAGATGAACAGCACGTTGGTTGTGTCGATCTGGATGAACTCCTGGTGCGGGTGCTTGCGGCCGCCCTGGGGCGGGACCGAGGCCGTCGTGCCCTCAAGGATCTTGAGCAGGGCCTGCTGCACGCCTTCGCCGGAGACGTCGCGGGTGATCGACGGGTTCTCGCTCTTGCGGGCGATCTTGTCGACCTCGTCGATGTAGATGATCCCCGTCTCGGCCTTCTTGACGTCGTAGTCGGCGGCCTGGATCAGCTTCAGCAGAATGTTCTCGACATCCTCGCCGACGTAGCCCGCCTCGGTCAGCGCGGTGGCGTCCGCGATCGCGAACGGCACGTTGAGCAGCCTGGCGAGCGTCTGCGCGAGCAGCGTCTTGCCTGATCCTGTCGGCCCGAGCAGCAGGATGTTCGACTTCGCAAGCTCCACCGAGTCCTCACGTGCCCGGTTGCCGCCGGAGTGGACCCGCTTGTAGTGGTTGTACACCGCGACGGACAGCGCCTTCTTGGCCTTCTCCTGGCCGATCACATAGCCGTCGAGGAACTCGCAGATCTCACGCGGCTTGGGAAGGCTGTCCCACTTCAGCTCGGACGGCTCGGCTAGCTCCTCTTCGATGATCTCGTTGCAGAGGTCAATGCACTCGTCGCAGATGTACACGCCGGGGCCGGCAATGAGCTTCTTGACCTGCTTTTGGCTCTTGCCGCAGAACGAGCACTTCAGCAGATCACCACCATCGCCGATACGTGCCACTCAGCTACTCCTTCGCGTGGGGCCGCCTGTGGCAGAGCGGCTGGATCGACCTCACCGCCTAGCCGTGACACCGACGTTACCGCCTCACGGGACCCGTGTGGGCCCTTTGGCGTCGCGCCGGGGACGGGTGGATCCTCCCGGTTAGGATGACACTACCTCGGCTCGGGCCTTCCGGCTCGACAGAACCTCATCGACTATGCCGTATTCTTTCGCTTCCTCAGCCGTAAGGATCTTGTCGCGCTCGATGTCCCTGCGAACCTGGTCCTGGTCCTTGCCGGTGTGGAGGGCGAGGATGCGCTCGAGCGCGGCGCGGATACGGAGGATCTCCCTGGCCTGAATCTCCAGGTCACTCGACTGGCCGTAGCCGCCCTCCGTGGCCGGCTGGTGGATCAGAATGCGGGAGTTCGGCAGCGCCATCCGCTTGCCCGGGTTGCCGGCGGCAAGCAGCACCGCGGCGGCGGAGGCGGCCTGGCCGAGGCAGACGGTCGAGATTTCCGGGCGCACGTACTGCATCGTGTCGTAGATCGCCGTCATCGAGGTGAACGAGCCGCCCGGCGAGTTGATGTAGATGGTGATGTCGCGGTCCGGATCGATCGACTCGAGCGTGATGAGCTGTGCCATCACGTCGTTTGCCGAGGCGTCGTCGATCTGCACGCCGAGGAAGATGATCCGCTCCTCGAAGAGCTTGTTGTACGGGTTCATCTCCTTGATGCCGTACGTGGTCCGCTCGACAAAGGACGGGAGGACGTAACGGTCCTGCGCTGCGCTCGCCTTGAGCAGGGCGGGCCGGAAGTGGGCGCTCACGTCGGGTTCCTCCACTGGTTCATGAGACTGCACCTTCTGACGGCACCTGGGTAGCGCTCCTGACCACGTGGTCAACCAGGCCGTAGTCCTTGGCCTCGTCGGCGGTGAACCAGCGGTCGCGGTCAGAGTCGGCCTCGATCTGCTCGGCTGACTGACCGGTGTGGATGGCGATCCGCTCGGCCAGCGTGTGCTTCACATACAGCATCTGCTCTGCCTGAATCTTGATGTCTGAGGCTGTGCCGCCGATTCCGCCGGACGGCTGGTGCATCATGATCCGCGCGTGTGGCAGCGCGTAGCGCTTGCCTGTCGTGCCCGCGCACAGCAGGAACTGGCCCATCGACGCGGCCAGGCCCATGGCGACGGTCTGGATGTCGTTCGGGACGTACTGCATGATGTCGTAGATCGCCATGCCGGCGCTGACCGAGCCGCCCGGAGAGTTGATGTAGAGCGTGATGTCGCCCCTCGCGTTCTCGGCGGCAAGCAGCAAAAGCTCGGCGCAAATGCGATTGGCGATCTCGTCGTCCACTTGCTGGCCGAGAAAGACGATGCGATGCCGCAGCAGCCGCTGGAACACCTGCTCGGTCAGCGGGACGTGCGGAGTCTCTGCCTGCGCCAGAATCCGCGAAAGCTGGTGCGAGGCCGGAGGCGTGGTCACTAGCTCACCTGTTCCGTTCGGCGAATGGTGTCGTTGACTGTGACCTTAACGCGGCCCAGGCGCCGTCGCGTCCGCCGAGACTGGGTTGTTCGCTTTCGGCTCAGCGCGTTCGCCTCAGCGTGTTCATCCGGCCGGGGCGCCCGCGGCCTCGGCGTCCGTATCGCCGGCGTCGGACGCCGCGTCGTGGGCGGCATCGTCCTGCGCGTCCTCGTCGGCCCCGGTCGTCTCGTCGGTCCCAGCGGCTTGTTCCTCGGCCTGGCTGGCCAGCTCCGCCACATTGACCTCGCGTCCCGACTCGTCCTTGACCGCGGCCCGCTCCACGATGAGGTCGAGCGCCTTGCCCCGCAGCACATCGGTCATCACCGAGCCCATTTGGCCGCTCTCGCCCAGGCGGGTGGCGAGCTCATCGGGCGCCACCCTCATCCGCTGCGCCTGCGTCACGATGAAGCTCATAAGCTCCTCGTTCTCCACTTCGAGCTTCTCCTGCAGGACGAACTGGTCGAGCACGAAATTGGCCCTGATCGCGCGGCGCGCGTCCCGTTCGATGTCGGCGGTGAGCTGCTCGGCGGTTTTGCCCACGGACTCCAGGTAGGTGTCCCGCGTGGCGCCGATCCGCTCGAGTTGCTCATCCATTGCGCTGTTTCTGCGCTCGACCTCGTCGGCCACGACACCGTCTGGCAGCGGGATGTCAACCTTGTCGATCAGCGCCTCAAGCGCGTGGTCGCGCGCCTGACTCACCTGCTGATACCGCTTCAGCCGTTCGAGCTGCGCCCGGGTGCCTGCCCGCAGTTCGCCCACCGTGTCGAACTCGCTGGCCGATTGGGCGAACTCGTCGTCGAGCTCGGGAAGCTGTTTCACCTTGACGCTGTGTACGGTCACCGTGACCTCGGCTTGCTCGCCTTCGTGCGCGCCGCCGGTCAGCTCGCTGTGAAACGTCGCAGAGGCACCGGCCGACATCCCGGTGAGCGCCTCGTCGAGGCCGTCGAGCTGCACCTGCGGGTCCTCGCCGATCCGGTAGGACAGCCCGCTCGCCTGGGCGTCTTCTACCTCGGTCCCGTCCACAGAGGCGGACAGGTCGATGGAGACGTAGTCGCCCTGGCCGGCCGCGCGGTCCACGGACGTGAGCGACGCGAACCGCTCTCGCAGCCCACCGAGGTACTCCTCCACCTCGTCCGGGGTTATCGTGGCGTCCGGCACGGTCACGGGCAGACCCTCGACCGGGGGCACCTCGAATTTCGGGCGGACGTCGACCTCCACGGTGAAGGCCAGCTCGTCGCCATCCTCGATCTTGGTTATCTCAAGCTTCGGCGTGCCGAGCGCGAACACCTCTTTCGCCGCGAGAGCCTGGCCGTACAGCTCCGGCATCGCCTCGTTGACCGCCTGCTGCAGCACCGCGCCGCGGCCGACCCGCTGGTCGATGATGCGCGGCGGAACGCGGCCAGGGCGAAACCCCGGCACCCGGATCTGCCTGGAGACCTCACGGTATGCCTTGTCGAGGCTCGGCCTCAGCTCATCGAATGGAACCTCGATAGTGAGCTTCACCCGAGTGGGGCTCAGCTCCTCGACGTCGGTCTTCACTGACGGTGTCACTCCCTTGGCCGCACGTGCCCGCGGTTACGGCCGCCTAGTCTAGTGCTGGCGGTCGGCTGTTGGTTCGGCCGCTCGGCCGGTCCGGCCGCTCGGCCGGTCCGGCCACTTGGGTCCGGCCGCCCGGCTGGTCCGGCTGGTCCGGCTGGTCCGGCCGCCCGGCTGGTCCGGCCGCCCGGCGCGTGGCCGCCGATATCCTGGCCGCTGATATGGCGGCAGCGTCTGCGGACTTCGATCCGGCCGGGCTCGCCGACCGCAGGCTCGACGTCGCGGTCATCGGCGCCGGGGTCGTTGGGCTCGCCACGGCAATGGCGCTGCTTGCCGAGCGGCCCGCCCTGCGCTTAGCCGTTATGGATAAAGAGCCTTTGATCGCCTCGCACCAGAGCGGTCACAACTCCGGGGTCATCCACGCAGGCCTTTATTACAAGCCGGGCAGCCTGAAGGCGCGTTTCTGCCGGGAGGGGCGCCGCGCCCTGGTCGCGTTCGCGGACGCCCACGCCATCCCGTACCGGCTGAGCGGCAAGCTCGTCGTCGCCAGCACGGAAAGCGAGCTCGGCCGGCTGGGCGACCTGGCGGAACGTGGGCGGGCGAACGGGCTCGCCATCACCGAGCTCACACCCGGCGAGTTCGCTGAGTTCGAGCCGAACGTCCGCGGCGTCCGGGCGCTGCGCGTGCCGGAAAGCGGTGTGATCGACTACCGGCGGGTGGCCGAGGCCTACGCCCGGGTGATCGCCGAGCGTGGCGGCGCGGTGCTGTGCGGCCACGGCGTTCGCGGGATCACGCTGGATCATGGCGGCGCGACCCTCGCGACCGACGCCGGACCCGTCACCGCCCGGACCGTGATCGCCTGCGCGGGCCTGCAGGCCGATCGCGTCGCGGCGATGACCGGGCACGCGAGCGGCGAATACCGGATCGTTCCGTTCCGCGGCGACTATTACACGTTCCGCCCGCACGCGGCCGGCCTCGTGCGGGGACTGGTGTATCCGGTGCCGGACCCCAGCTTCCCGTTCCTCGGCGTACACTTCACCCGCGGCATCGACAAAACGCTGCACGCTGGGCCGAACGCCGTGCCCGCGTTCGCGCGCGAAGGCTACGGGCGGCTGTCGGTCAACCGCCGCGATCTGCTCGATGTGCTGCGCTTTCCTGGCTTCCGCCGCCTCGCGCGCTCCTATGCCGCGACCGGCGTGCGCGAGATATGGCGCGACGCGGTGAAGCGGGCCTTCCTCGCCGAGATGCGCCGGTACCTGCCCATGATCGAGCCGGGTGATGTGTCGTTTGGGCCGTCCGGAGTGCGGGCGCAGTGCCTGAGCCGTTCTGGGGCGCTCGTGGACGATTTCCTCGTCGAGGAATCAGACACGGCCATCCACGTGCTGAACGCGCCGTCTCCTGCCGCGACCGCGTCGATCGTGATCGGTCAGCACTGCGCCCCCTCGCCGTCTGGGCACCCCGCTGCCTGGGCACCCCGCTGCCTGGGCACCCCGCTGCCTGGGCACCCCGCTGCCTGGGCACCCGGCCTCGCCGTCGGGGCACCCGGCCCTCGCCGTCTGGGCACCCGGCCCGGCCGTGCGACCGGCTAGACTTGCCCCGGTCGCACGGGCTGTAGCGCAGCTTGGCTAGCGCGCTTGCTTTGGGTGCAAGAGGTCGCCGGTTCAAATCCGGCCAGCCCGACTGCTTTGCCAGGTGAACCCGTTGCAGCGTCCGTTTGTCGATCTCCAAGGTCTGATGGAGCCAAATCTCCAGAGCGTTGCAGCATTGCAATGGGTCGAGCGCGTCATCATAGATCAAGCGCGGCGCGAAGGCCGTCCTCAACGCGATCCATGGCAGCCGGGGTGAGGGGCGCCGAGGTCACGTGTCACCTCGTCTGGCCAGACGGCCTCGACGTCGTCGCAGACAACGCGGCCGGTGAACACCTCGCCACGGTCCAGTTCAACGATGGAAGGTCTCTGGGCTTTAGGCGTCGATGCGCGCCGGGAATCGATCCGTGCCCGCGTAGCGCGCCGGGCAGTCGCTGTTTCGATGCTCAGCGTGGCGGCACCGCCGGGCGGCAGGTTCCCGGATCGCTCACGGCCCACGAAGAAGCCGCCATCAGCGGCCAACACGTCCGCCTTACCCCGGCGCTGAGGCCACCACCGGCGGGTACCCGCGCAGGATGCACGTCGTCCCGCCGATGTTGCGGAACCCAAACATCTGGTAGGAGTGCCCGCCGCCACCGTTCCCGCCCTCTGGGGAGACCCGCACCTTCGCCCGAGATGACCCGACACGCGCGCCCCGCGATCTTCGTACGGCCGAGCGCACGCAGCCTTGTACTCCAGAATGTTGTTACTGGCCGGTATTTCGGGGGCCGACACAACACTGTGGAGTACAAAGTGGTCGTCCTGCGGAGTTGGCTCACAACCTGCTTCCCGCCGAATCCGTTCGGTGGTCAGGTAATCCACACCGATCGCACGCGACCATCGTCACGCATCGGTTCGCCCTGGGCAGCCACGGGCCAGCGTCCCGAGGTGGCTAGCGCAATAGCGCCGCCATACGTTAACCTCCGTAACAAGCAGCGTGCCCACTTTGCGGGGAGGGGAATGCAAAATGGCTGGACGCGAGCGAGCGCCTGCAAAACAAGGGACCGAGAATAGACCGCTCGGCCGACTGAGGGCTCAACCGGAACCGGAGGCGGCGGCACCGTCGGCCATACCTCAGCGCGGCCCAAATATTCAGATCTCTGACGAGGGCTCCTTCTCAATGAATTTCGGTCCCGAGACCACTGACGGTATTGATGAGTTAAAAAAGCAACTAGACGGCAACCCAAGCCGCGAAGACGTCGTGTTTACCGCGCTGCAGCTACTTACCTGGGCGTTGGACTCCGAACTCATTGTGGAGAGCCCAAATCCTACCCAACGCAATAGAATCTCCGGTCTGTGGAAGTCGGCGGCGGGCTAGAAGTTCATCGGTTCAATCCCGGGGGTTTGGCAGCGATGGTTACGGTACGGCCGGAGACAACACTCGACTTTCGCAGTTTCGGGCGTGGGCTGAGGCGAGCGGGCGTCCGAGAGCTAGCCGTGCCAGGCGGGGGCTTTTCTCGTCTGGCTTGCTCCGGATCATGGTCGAGTTCGTGCCGTCCCGGGCAATCCACGCGGATGCATTCGATGGCTGCGGGCAACATGGCGGGACTGAAGAATGCGTCCTTCACGAGCCTGGCCGGCCGGCTACCCGTGGCCTGCCCGTCGCGCACTGCTGGCGGGGTCTGCTGCTCGCCGCGTTTCTCCGGCGGTTCAGGGCAGCGGGATTTCTTGCGTGCCGAAGGTTTCCGGGCGGTAATCGCTGTAGCGGCCCCAGTCCGGGTGGACCCGGACGTAGACGATATCCGGCCACGCCGCCCGCTCCCGCCCGGTGGGGAACTGCTTGTAGTACGCCGCCACGGCCGGGTCGTCCTGCGGGATCTCCGCGGCGGTGCCTTCGAGCTGGACGGTCCGCTCGTCGGCCCAGTCGAACCCGATCGCCAATGCCACCCGTGGTTGCCGGCTGAGGTTGGCGAACTTGCGTGAGGTCCGCGTCGTGTCGAACACGATGTCGGCATCGTCCGTAGCCGCGATCCCGACCACCGCCGCCTGCGGATGCCCATCGGCTGAGGTGGTGGCCAGCACGGCCAGCCCGCGGGCGCGGGTAAATTGCACCAGCGCATCCCGATCCACCCGCCGAATGTATCGCAGCCGCTGAATGTATCGCAGCCGAGCCGGGCAGCAACGCCGTCGCGGGGCACAGGCGCGACACGCCGGGTGATCTTGGGGTCCAGCAGCTGAACCCATGATCAAGGGAGCATCGGCGTGCCTATTACCTCACCGAAAGTGAGCGCTGATGCTCCCGGACTTGACGGTACCGCTTCCCGTCTCGCTGATGGCGCTGCTGGGCGCCTTCCAGCCGTTGTTCACCGCCCCGTCGTTCCGCACGTTCTGCGCCCTGGCCGCCGGGTTCCTGGCCCAGACCGGCCGGCGCACGGTGTGCGGCATGCTGACTGGTGCCGGGCTGTCACAGGTGTGGCGTCATGACCGGGCGCACCGGTTCTTCTCCCACGCCCGGTGGAGCGCCGAGGCCCTCGGCCGGGTCCTGGCAAGGCTGATCGTGGCGCTGCTCGTCCCAGAGGAGCTGCCGGTGCTGGTGGCCATCGACGACACGCTGTTCAAGCGGACCGGCCGCAGGGTGCATGCTATCGGCTGGTTTCATGACGGCTCCGCCAAGGGGCCGCATCAGGTGGGGCTGGGCAACAACTGGGTGATCGCCGCCATCGTGGTGACGCTGCCATTTCTGTCCCGCCCGGTGGCGCTGCCGGTGGCCGCCCGGCTGGTGCACAAGGACATCAAGCCCGCTCCCGCCTCGCGGCTGGTGCTGGCCCGGCAGATGACCGCGGCGCTGGCCCGCGCGCGCCTACGCGGGCAAGGAGCTGGCCCGCCTGCCCCGCCACGGTGACCTGGACCACCCGGCTGCGCAAGAACGCCGCGCTATATGAGCTGCCCGGCCCGCGCACCGGCAAGCGCGGCCGGCCCCGCGCCAAGGGCAACCGGCTGCCGTCCCTGGCCGCCCTCGCCAGCAGCGCGTCCTTAGCCCCGGTCACCGTGCGCCGCTACGGCACCACCGCCACCGTGCAGGCCGCCGCCATCACCTGCCTGTGGCATGGGGTGTTCGGGACGCGCCCGGTCCAGGCCGTGCCGATCCGCGACCGCACGCAGACGGGCTATGACCTGGCGCTGGCCACCACCGATCAGGCTGCATCCCCGGCAGCGGTGATCGAGCGCTACGCGGCGCGCTGGCCCGAGGTGGCGATCGAGGACGCCAAGCAGATCTTCGGCGCCGGGCAGGCACACAACCGGCTGGCCGCGGCGGTGCACCGTACGGTCCCGTTCACCACTGGCCTGCCAGAGCCTGGCCGTGCTGTGGTACGCCACCGCCGGGCACCATCCCGGCGACGTGGACGACCGCCGTGCCCGCGCCCCTGGTACCGGACGAAGGCCGAGCCCTCAACCGCCGACATGATCGCCAAGCTGCGCCGGGTTCTCATCGCTGCGAAATATCGGCCGGTTCGCCCCAGCGAGCCAACTCCTGCAGAAATCCACACCGTTCAGCTGGCCTGGGCCGCCGTCGCCGCATAACCGCGAAAGTCGAGACAACAGCGCGAGAGCCGAAAAAGGACAAGCAGCTCAACCGCTCGCTTAGAGAGACGCCGCCCGCCTTCAATGCGACGACTATTGAGGAGGCAAAAGATCTCGAGGATATATTTGCCCGCCAAGCATATGGCAAGTTAATCGTTTGGGGTTACCTACTTCTTCTCGCCGCAGTGATATTTATTCCCATGCTGCTGTGGGAGCTCTCGAATTTGGGCAAATCGGTCAACTTCGCCAGCGGCCTCAACAATGTCAAGGACTTCACGACGTCCATGTTTGCGGGCTTGGCCGGGCTGAGCGGCTTGGTCGGTTTAGTTATCGGCCGACATTTCCCGGCGGTCAAAGAGCAGTCGAAGGCGGCCGGCCGGAAGCCACGTCCGAAGAAAAAATAGGCCGGATCGTCCGGCCGCGCCCGTTCTCCGCTATAGCCGCACCTTCCTCGTCGCAGGCCGCGTGGCCTGACCTGATGGAGAGAAGGTCCGGGCGCGGGCAACGATGAGGGTGATGAATGCGGCAGTCTGCACCCTCCCATGTGCAGACTGCCGCATTCATCACCCTGGCCTGGAGTCGGCAGTGGCGTGCCGGAGGCTAGCTGGGCACGCAGGGCCCTTGGTAGGCGCCGATGTTGGGCGGCGTGCCGGTTGGCACAGGGAGACCGAAGAAGTCGCGGCCGCCGTTGTCGGGGATGATGGCGCCAGCGCCGATGGCTGGCGAGCCGCATTTCAGCAGGAAGCCGAAGACGCTCGCGCTCCCAGCCGAACCTGCAGGATTAACGAGCAGCGGATCGGCGGTCACCGGGTGGCCGTCACTGGGCGGCACGGAGTTTATGTTGTAGTAGAGATTGTGGTCGTAGACCCCCACTGGGTCGAGGATCGCCGAGCCGGACTGCTGGCCGAAGAAAATGTTGTTGCTGAACGCGATCGATGACTGCCCGATAGATCCGATGAGGTCCGTGGCGTTCGGACTGTAGACCACATTGTTGTAAAAACGCACGTTCGTTTCCGGGTCTTCTGGGATGCCACCACAGCCATTGGCTAGGACCGGAATTGTGAATGGACCGAGCGCGACGTCCTTGTCATTCTGGCTGATGTTGTACCGGATCGTCGCTCCGTCTGTATACGTCCCTGCGAAGGCACAGAAGAGCATGAATGGACCGTTGTTGTCGTGGCTGTAGTTGTACTGATAGACCAGGTTGTGGTTAGCCGGGTCGACGCTGAAGGCAAAAGACGGTGGTGAGCTTGAACCGTGTGATACCTCGTTGAACTGCAGCACCGCGTGCTCGGAATTGAAGGCCAGAAGCCCAGCGTGAGATTCTGCCGCGCGGAGGCCGAACCCATCGACAACATTATACTCGGCGACCGGATCCCAGCCGTTTTCCACGAGGATTCCATCCCCGCCGAGGTTGCTAAGTCTGTTCCCAAAGATGTGTACGTGATACATCGGGACGAACGTGCCCGTGCCCGCGGGGTATAGCGCCCGGCGAGACCATTGCGACACGGTACCGATTCCGACGCCGTCGACGCCGGACACGGTGCTGTTCGACACCTGGATCCCGTCGAAGCCGGTGGGCACGGCCGACCCGTCGGCTTTGAAAAGGATGCCCGCGCTGTCCTCGGTGTCGGCCCTAAAGCAGTCGCAGCCGGTCACGTCATGGACCTTCACGTCGTCCACCACGTAGTGGCCGCCGACTCCGTAGTCCTCAAGCAGCACATAGATGCCCGTGCGCGCGGTTCCGTCCGGGGTGGTCTGGTCGGAGATGTCGAGGTGACGGACTTCCCAGCCTTGTACGTTGTGCAAGAACACCGCAGCGCGGGCGCCGCCTGCGGCGATCGAAGGCCGCGCTCCAGTGCCGTAAGCGCTGACCAAAATCGGGCTGCCGGACGTGCCGGACCCTTGCGGCTGCAGGACGCCGGCGCAGGTCGTGCCCCTGCGCAACAGGATCGAATCGCCGGGCTGGAAGGTGACCGCGTTGACCCGGGTGAGCGTCCGCCACGCGGTGTCTTGCGTCATTCCGTTCGCGGCGTCGTTACCGGAACGACAGTCCAGGTAGTAGGTCTGGCCCCGCGGCGCAGTTGACGCGGCCAGGGCCGAGGTCCCGGATGCGATGAACGCGGCCCCGAGAATCATGCTGGCGGCGAAAATGAGCGTCCGGAGGGCTCGGGTGCGGTCCAACATGCCGTTATGCGTTCGGGTCGAACTCGGTGTAATACCCACGCCGCTTACTCCAAAGAATCTGACCGGGGCAATAGAAACCGGCGCGGCTGCGTCGGCGGCGCGGTCGGAGTGACCGCAGCCGGTCACCCCGAACCGGGCACTGTGGGGCCGAGTCTCAACCTGCAACCTCGACGCATGCTCAAGATCTACGTGATCAACCCAGAGTGAACGGAGCGCGCCACGAGGTGCGCGGTGATATCCGGCGCGCGCACCTGAGCAGACGCGGCAAGGTGCCCGCAGGCCCACTCAGAGCGTCCGCAAGCCCACTCAGAATTTGCCCGTGGGCCGGTCAGCCCGGTCAGCCGGTGCCCTCGGCCGTGGCCTGCGGCCCAGCGGACTCCTGCCCGCACGCCGGCCCGTGAGCCCGGTCAGCCGGTGCCCTCGGCCGTGGCCTGCGGCCCAGCGGACTCCTGCCCGCCGTCGGACGGCGGCGCTCCCATGGTGACCACGACGGTGGAGCCCTTTCTGACCTGTGAACCCGTCAGTGGATCTTGGCTCTTAACCACCGCATTGGAATCGTCGGCAGCCGCCTCCTTAACCTCCAATTTGAGCGAGGTCTTGCCAAGCAGCTCCGCAGCGGCACTTTGAGTGCGACCGATCAGGTCGGGCACCGTCTCGGTGCCGAACGCGGCGCTGAGTATGTCCTGCCGCGCCTGGTCAGACGTCTTGGACGAGAAATAGAAGGCGACCGCAGCTCCAACGCTCGCGGTAAGACCGCCGATGAGGGTACTTCGCAGGCTGGTGTCATTGATCGCGAAGGTGGTCGCGCTGAACAGGACAAGCCCCGCGACCAGTGAGAGCGCGATCCAGCTGCGAACCACACTCGGCATGGCGTCCTTGCTTCCGACCCGCCGCCCGATGATCACGATGATCCCGGTCAGCAGGATCGTGCTCGCCGTGACGATCAGAACGGCGAGCGTCTGCCCCCATGACAAGGTGGTCGACGTTGAAGAGTTCGCGGCCAACATGAGCGGCCCCCCGTTTGCGGCATCCATTCGGCGAGTCCTTCCCGGACCATACGCCACCGCATAGCCAATTCAATGGCGCAACACCACGTCTGCGGCGAAAACGTGACCATCCCCCGGTTGGTTCGCCCTACAGGCACCGATGCGCGACCCAGTTGTCGGGCCGCCGGGATAAGCTCTAGGCCCCAGCCAGCAGCTACGAACCGAGGAGCCAGTATGCGGCGGCCGGATCTCGTCGTCGTCGTTGCGGGCGGCCTTTCGTTCGAGAGGGAGATCTCTCTCGCGTCGGGCCGTCAGGTCGCCGATGCGTTGCGCGACGCCGACGTGGAAGTCATGACCGCCGACGCCGACGACGGCCTGCTCGCAACCTTGGCCACTGTCGGCTCGGGAACCGTGGTGTTCATGGCCCTGCACGGCCCGGTCGGAGAAGACGGCGCCCTGCAGGACGTGCTTGACGCGTCTGCGGTGCCGTACGTGGGGAGCCGTGGCGACGCGTCTCGGCTCGCCTACGACAAACCCACAGCGAAGTTCCTCGCGCGCAGGCACGGCGTCGCCACACCCGCGTATGCCGCGGTGAGTGAAGAGACCTTCCGTGACTTGGGCGCCAAGCTCGTTCTTGATCGTTTTGGCCAGCATTTGGGCTTTCCGCTGGTGGTGAAGCCAACGCGGGGTGGGTCAGCTTTCGGTGTATCCGTCGTCGGCGACCGCGAAGAACTCCCCCAAGCGATGGTGAAGTGCTTCAACCACGGCGGCACCGCCCTGCTCGAGGCCTACGTTGAGGGAACCGAGGTCGCTGTGGGCGTGGTTGAGTGCCCCGACGGCCTTCTTGTGCTGCCGCCAGTTGAGATCGTCCCTGTGCACGGAATTTATGACTTCGAGGCCCGGTACAACCCTGGACAGACCGAGTACTTCGTCCCTGCGCGGCTGCCACCGCAGGCTCTGGAAGAGGTGTCGGCGGCGGCGCGCACAGTACACACCACATTGGGTCTGCGGCACATATCTCGCAGCGACTTCATCGTGGATCCAGCAGGCAAGCCGCAATTCCTCGAGATTACCGGCTCACCGGGGCTCACCGAGACAAGTATTATCCTCCTCGCGATGCGCGAAATGGATCTCACCCCACCGCAGGTCTTCACCGACCTGGTGGCGAAAGCGCTTAAATGACCGTCCAGCCGTCATCTGACTCGCGGGGCCATGGAGGAGTATCCGAAGCCTGAGCTTGCCCCGCCTGCCACCAAGGCTGCCGCGCCTGCCACCTCCCACGTCAGCCGACCGGCGGTTCCCACGTCAGCCGACCGGCGGTTCCCACGTCAGCCGACCGGCGATTCCTACGTCAGTTTTTGCGCGATCCTGCCTGCGGTCTGCAGCGTCTGCATCTTCCTGTCGCTTGCGTGCCGGTCGGGCGGATCGACGTGACCGGGCACCGAATGCGTCGCCGCCGCCTCGGCAAGCATGTCAGCCAGAAGCTGCTCGTGGCTTACGCCCGACTCCGCCCACAACCGGAACGCCAGCGCACCAGGAATGGAGTTGAGCTCGTTGACCCACAGTTGCGAGCCGTCCCAGAGAAAGTCCAGCCGTGCCGCACCGGTGAGCCGGGTCAGGTGCGCGACCTCCTCGGCCAGCATGCGGAGCAGCTTTCCGGTTTCGTCCGGTAGCTGAGCCGGGATCTCGCTCACCCGGCTCTCCGCACCCTGTTGCTCCAGATACTTTTGCTGGTAGCCATAGATCTGGCCGCTGCCACCTCGCGACGCGGCAGCGCCCCTTCGCGAGGTGGCAGCGCCCCTTCGCGAGGTGGCAGCGCCGCCTGCGCCCGGCCCCTCCGACGAAGCCTCCCCAGGCTCAGACGAGTCCCCCGACCCAGGCACCGAACCCGGCCGGGGCCGCTCGACCAGTGAGAACTGCAGCTCGGGATAGCTGCGGATGGCGATGTAGATGTCCTCGACGCCGTCTCGATACTGCTCAAGAACCGCGCCACGGCGCAGATAGGCCGAGGTCTTGGCGAGATCGCGGGCGGTCTGCACATCGCTCGCGATCTCAATGCCTATCGACGATCCGCCGAACCGCGGTTTGACGATATACGGCCCCGCGAATGACGGCTCCGGCGCGGACGAACCCCAGGCGATGCGGGGCAGCACGGGAAGCCCGGCGGCGTCCATCATCCCGCCGAAGGCGAGCTTGTCCATGGTGAGCGCGGCGCAGGCGGCAGTCGGCCCGGTACAGGCGATCCCGGCGAGGTCGAACAGGCCCTGCAGCCGACCGTCTTCGCCCGGGCCGCCGTGGCAGCAGTTGACCACGGCCGCGATGTCGATCCGGCCGCGCCGGCCGAAGGAGCGCGTCTCGTAGAAACCCGGCTGGCCGCCTCCCAGCTCAAGTGAGACCGGCTGCGCGCCCGAGGGAACGCCGTCAAGAAACGCGGGCGCCTCGAGATCGGGCCGCACGCGGAACCAGCCGTTCGACTCCGACCAGTAAAGGACCACGGGCTCAGGTCCGCTGCGGGCTAGCACGCGGGCCGCCTGCAGGCCGGTAAGGATGCTGACGTCGTGCTCCAGAGAAGGCCCGCCGAAGACTACCGATGGACTAGGCATTCACGCTCCCTGCCGTGATTGGGGTGATCATCACGCCGCAACTCACGGGTAGTGGTCGGGTAGGTCGTTTTCGTAAAGAACGGCGTCGCCCTGGCTGAGGTGGCGCCGAACCCAGGCGACTGCCTCGGCGCGATTTGGGCAAACGGTGACTGCGGCCGGACCCGCAGCAGCGCCCCGCAGCAGCGCACGGCGGTTTGTCCGCCCAACGATGAGGACGTCGGTGGCCGTCGCGGCGGCACGCCTGGCGAACTGCTCATTCGCGCCGAACTGCTCGCGGCCGAGCTCGACCATGCCTGGCGTCACCACCACTGTCCGGCGGTTGGCAGCCAGCTGCGTCAGTGTCGCGAGAGCGCCGGCAGCCCCATCTGGATTGGAGTTGTATGTGTCGTCGATGACGACAACCCCGTTTGGCGCCGACAAGACCGTCTGTCGGTGCTCGGGCGTCGGAAGGGTCGCGAGCCGCGAGGCGATGTCGGACCCGGGGATATCCAGTGCGAGCGCCACGCCGACGGCGCAGGCGAGGTTGACAGGAAAGCCTCCAGGAAGCCTCACATCGCCGAGCGGGTGACCGTGGACAAATGCGCTGAGCCTGTCGCCGTCCACCGTGACAAGCACGTCCGCCGACCGATCGACCGCTGAGCAGCGGATCAGCCTGCCCCCCCGCTGTTGGAAACTCGCGGCTACCCCCCGCAGATGCGGGCTGTCCACGTTGATCACGCCGACCTTGGCGCGCTCAAGGATCTCCGCCTTCGCGCCAGCGATGACCTCGATCGAGCCCATGCGCTCAAGGTGGACCTGGCCGACGGCGGTGATGACGGCAACCTCGGGCTCCAGCCACTGGCAGAGTGCCCGGATCTCACCAGGGCCATACGTGCCCATCTCCGCGACGAAGACCTCGGTGCCCGGCATGAGCCGTTCGTTGATCGCCCGGGAAAGCCCCGCCATGTTGTTGAAGCTCGCTGGGCTGGTCACGGTCGTGTACTTGGACCGCAGCAGGTGCCCGGCGTAGAACTTGGTCGAGGTCTTGCCGTAGGAGCCAGTGATCGCCACGACCCGCGGTGAGACCTCGGTGAGCCGACGGGCTGCCGCGCGCACGAACGCGGCGCGCAGACGCCGCTCCAGCGGCGCCGTTATGGCGAGCGCCAAGTCGGCAAGCAGTGGAGCGCCTGCCGCGAGCGTGGCGCCGACGCCAGCAGGAACGCGCAACAGCGCGCCGAGGCCGGCAATTGCGATGACGAGGAGTGCCCCGACCGCGGCGAGCGTCCGCAGCCGCCTGGTCCACGCCAGTGGGGCGCTGCGGCCTCGATAGGACAGGCCGACCGGCGCGGCGAGACTGACCGCGCCCGCGGCGGCGGCCGCCTCCCACCAGCCCGCCCAGGCGACGGCCACGCACACCGCGAGCAGCGCGCCGAGCACCTGATTGACCGGCCGGGATGCCCACCAACGGATCGCGAACCGGGTCACCGAGGAAGCGATGTAGTGTTCCCGCTGAGCGACGCGCAGCCAGCGCACCCCCCCGGCGAGCGCGGCCGCCGCCGTCAGCGCGCCGACAACGTTGCCGATCACGCCGCGCTCACCTGGAGAAGCCTGAGCACAGACGCCCGCAGCGCCTCAGGGGCGGACAACGGCGTCATGTGCCCGCCGTCGTCGATGACCTGAAGTCGCGCGTCATGAAGCAGGCCGCACGCTTGCCTGGCCACCTCAACCGGCGCGGCCGTGTCGTCCGACCCCCAGACGAGTTCCACCGGACACTTGATGCGCGGCAGATCCTCTTCATAGGACTCGTTCACCACGCGAACCAGCGTGCCACGCATCACTTCGCTGGCCCGCCGGTAATCCTGCGACCCGTAGCGGTACCGCAGCTTGTCCATCCGGGCCGCCGAGATGAGGCCGTGGCGGTGGCCCCAACGCGCCGCGCGGAATGGCCAGGCCGGCGAGACGCCGGGTTTCCTGCGAATCAGGGGGACGCCGGTCAGCACGAGACCGCAGACGAGTTCCGGCCGTGACGCCGCAAGTCGCACAGCGACCCTGCCGCCGAAGGAGTGCCCGAGCAGCACTTGCGGCCGGTCCAGCCCGGCTATGGCCTCGGCGATAAGCGAGGCATAGGCACGAGAGTCGAAAGCATCGGGCGGCTCGGGCGACGCGCCGAAGCCCGGCAGGTCGAAGGCCAGCGCGTTGAGCCCGGCGAGCGGGCCGGCAAGGTCGTCGCGGGTCCGTGCCCAACCGTGCAGACCGACGACCTCGACAGGAGCGACGCCTGTCCGCTCGGCGAAAAGCCTGCCCTCGCAAAACGATACGAGCAACGTGCTCTCCGAACCTTGACTCTCACCACTCGCGATCGTCGACCCTCGACCAGCCACTTGCGATCGAGAACCTGGGACCATGAACCTGCAACCGTGAACTCACGATCGGAAGCTTGCGATTCGCAATTTGCGATCCACTACTTGCGATGACCCCTAGCGGAGTCCCTTCCGTGCGATGCTCAGGTTCGCTCTAGGCTAGCGGCTCAGCGCAGGTTGGGTGATCGGGCCCCACCACGCCGCCGCAAACGCCCGACCCGCAGCGGCCCCGCCGCCAAACTCGCCGGCCGCGTCGGCGACCCCCAGCCAGCACGCGCCGTAGCCGTCGGCTGGCCGCACGCTTGCGGGAGGGTGGCAGACGATTTCTCCCTAACGGCTGCGCCACCTGGCACGCCTGTGACCGGTGGCACGGCCGTTAAGTAGCAGTAAAGGACGGCTCTGGCGTCGGCGGTCTAAGCTCTTGCAAATGGGCGGAATCTCCATCAGCACTCCTGGTCACGAGCAACACCTGATCGACGCGGCTCGCGGCGGCGACGGGGACGCCTACGGCCGTCTCGTGGCGCCTTACCGGACGGAGCTTCACGCACACTGCTACCGGATGCTCGGCTCGGTTCATGACGCCGAGGACGCGCTCCAGGACGCCTTGCTGCGCGCATGGCGTGGGATTTCCCACTTCGAGGGCCGAAGCTCGCTCCGCTCGTGGCTGTACAGGATCGCGACCAACACCAGCCTGGATATGATCGCGCGGCGGCCCAAGCGGGTGCTCCCCGCCGGCTACGGACCCGCGACCGATCCGCGCGAAGGCCCTGGCGAGCCGGTCGTCGAGTCGGTATGGCTGGAGCCTTACCCGGATGAGCTGCTGGGCCTGGAGGACGGGTTCGCCGCGCCGGAGGCGCGTTACGAGCGGCGGGAGAGCGTCGAGCTTGCCTTCATCGCGGCGATGCAGTACCTGCCGCCGCGCCAGCGTGCGGTGCTGATCCTGCGCGAGGTGCTCGGCTTTTCCGCGCAGGAGGTGGCGCAGACGCTCGATACGACGATCGCCTCGGTGAACAGCGCGCTGCAGCGGGCGAGGAAAACGGTCGACGAGCGCCATCCAGAACAAAGTCAGCAGGCCACGCTGCGCTCCCTCGGCGACGAGCGAACTGCCAAGCTCGTGGCCGATTACGCCGACGCGTGGGAGCGGCGTGACGTGGACACCGTGGTCACGATGCTGACCGAGGACGTCGTGTTCGCGATGCCACCGCTTCGTAGTTGGTTCCACGGCCGGGACGCGGTCGCCACGTTCCTGGCCGGCTGGCCGCTATCTGGGAGCTGGCGGTGGCGCACCGTGGGGGTTCGGGCCAATGGGCAGCCGGCGCTCGGCTTCTACGCATGGGACGACGAGGACGGGAGCTACCATCCGTTCGCGCTCAACGTGCTGACGCTGCGGGACGAGCGGATCAGGGAGGTCACGGCCTTCGTGACGCGATCGGCGGACGAACCCGACCGCAAGGTCTACGCCCGGTGGCCAGACCAGCCCACCGACCCCGGACGGCTCCGGGGCGCGTTCGAGCGCTTCGGCCTGCCTGAGCGGTTGAGCTGACCCCCACGCTGAGCGGCTGAGCTGACCCCCACGGCGGCGCCATGGCCGACGGAAGGATTCGCGACCCGGTACGCTACGCGTGGCGGCACCGGGCGGACCACACGTTCCTGCCCTCCGCTGCGCGGGCGTAGCTCAATGGTAGAGCCCCAGCCTTCCAAGCTGGTCATGAGGGTTCGATTCCCTTCGCCCGCTCCACCGTGTCGCATGCTGATAGATCATGGCCGCTCGGACGCTGGAATGGCCGAGCCGGGCCATCAGTTCTTTGAGGGTCGCGCCAGTGGCAGCGGCAAAGAGTGCCACCCGTATGCCTAAGATCGTGGAAGTGCAGACCCGGCACGCCAGCCGCCGTGCATGCCTTGGTCCAGCTGTACCCGGACCCGCCGCACGGAGGACTCGCCGCACCACCGGGTGACCACGCCTGCAAGAGCGGTTGGCCGTCCTCCTCGCGCCAGGCATCCTGTCGCCGAGCAAAGATCACAGTCAAGGGCGCTGACGCGATGGGCGCAAGCGCCCACCCTTGAGCAGTGATCTTCCTCGGCAAACCTCGGCGCCTATGAGGAGGACGAGGGACTAGACGAAGACTCCATCGCTGCGGCTACTCTCAGAACAGCGGCCGCAAGTGCCGCAACAGCCCTTGCCGTCGCAACTTGGGCCCAGATCGCAGCCGCTGCCTGCTCGCGGCCGTCATGCTCAGCCCAGCTTGCGGCGTTGCCGGTCCACGTCTCGACAGCATTCAAATGGTGAAAAGGCTCCAGGAGCTGTTGCTGCCGAGCTTCCCACTCATCTTCCAAAGCCATGCTGGTTGCGTCCTCTCCGTGTGGCCAATACAGAGCAAGAGGTTACCGAACACACCGCCTGTCAACGGCACACTTCAAAGGTCTCAGCCGAGTACGAGTAACCCTTGGTGGCCCGGGCGAGGCGACCCCGTCCTTGGCCAGCCAGTATAGATCGGGACGAAAATCATCGGCGGATCATAGCACAGCACCCGCAGGCCGTCGACCCGCAGGCCAGGTGTGCCCGCTCCCGCTCCGAGCCCTATCAGCCGGAGTCCTCTTCTAGTTCCACCATTAGCCTGTCAATCGCTTCGCTCACGTTCAGCGCAGTCCGCCGAGCAAGCGTGTACAAGTATCTGAGGTTACCTCTAACCTCCTCTAATGCCCGAGCTCTACCAGGCTCACGCTGGCTAAGCTCCTGAATTACGGTCGCAGATGGTCTTGCAAGCCGCTCAATTGGCACGCCTGTGGAATCGAGAAGTTCCAAGAAGGGATAATTACCGTCAATGTCTGAGCTGCCAATTACTATCGTCGAGTCAGATGTCGAGTATGCAAATGTATCAGAAGGTCCACGCGGACTGGGAGTCATATGTTCCCAGTGGATCCGACCAGCTCTTGTGCGTTCAATTAGCGTCTTAAGAATTCGCTGGAGTCGTTGATCTTCCCAGGCTTCCTCAGGCATCATTGTTAAGCTCCCCTACGTGAGATCCTTGCATGACGGCCAGAGCGCCAAGCTGGTTTGTGACATTCGTGATAGCGTCTCTAGCAGGGCGAGTCATGGCCGCGAGGCTATCGTCGTCAGAACTATCGATGAGGTGCGATCGGACTATTGCCGCTGCTGCCACCGAAGATTGGAGCGCCTTCAGTATTCCGCGGTTTCCGGGCGATGCAATGGCGAGAAGGCCCCGGGCTTGGCCAGCCTGCCAACGCCAATTTCCCAGCCAAGATAGTACCATATCGGCTGAATCAATCCTCACGGCGCGTTCCAACTCTTCTTCGACTCTTTGAAGCTGGGGAATCAAAATCAGTAAACTACCCCTACTGATATCGCTTTGCGCTAATCTAGCCGCATCCCTGGCCAGTTCGGCAGCTCGCCGAGTTTTGCTCAGCTGCCAGAATGTGATGCCAAAACCAATCATTGCAAAGGGAATTGCAGTGTATTCTGCGGCTTGCTGTACGAGTCCATGGAATGACACCATCTCCTCCGCGCGTACGAAATACCCGGTGCTCATATCCGTAATATCCTGCTATAACATGCTACTCATGTAGCGTGGCCGGATACAGAGTTTCGCTGAAGCGAGTCGGCCCGTCGCCTGGCACCGGCCGACCGTTCAGTGGGCGGGGAGTTGAACTTACAGATACGCTCGTCCTGTCGTTAACGAGCACCGGACTGACCGCCCCGACCGGCACCCGGCCTACGCTCTGCGTCTGTGATCGGTCGAATCGACTGACACTTGAAACGTCAACAGGCTCGTGTGCAGCACGAGAGTGCCCAGTAGATCGCATCGAGGGGACAGCATCAGGGGCACATCCGGGGCACGTGGCGGCGCGAACTCGCCGGAAGCAACGAGAACCAGCGAGGTCAGAGCATGTGCCAACGAAACCTCGCAGATAACCAGGGATACGGCAATACTCCCCAGAAGAGTCTCTCCCGGCGCGCGGCGTATGGGCCACGGATGGGCCACACGTTGGAGACCGACGGCCAGGTGGGGGCACTCAGGGGCACTTGGCACCCTGCGACCTGGACCCGCGTTCGCGCTGATCACGCAGTAGACCGCCCCACCGATCTTCCAAGCTGGTCATGAGGGTTCGATTCCCTTCGCCCGCTCTCGCTCTTTTGCGCAGGTCAGCGGTCAGCGTCCTATCCGGGTCGCTGAAGCTTCGTGCCGAGATCTTCGAGACTTTCGGCGACGATTAGGTTGGTCCCACGTGGCACCGCCACGTAACCCTCATGTACTGGGCGCATCCAATACCGAGGGAACTTCGTCTTCAAGCAGGACAGTTCGTCGGGTGCCTCCGGGCCGATTGCCCCGATGCACGCGTGCCGGATCTTGTCCTCAAGCTCCTCCTCGGTGGCGGCCTTCAGCAGCCCGTAGTTTCCCTTCTTCCATTTGGCCTGGTAGCCGTCCTCGCCCCAGTCGATCTGCCAGTCGAGGTTCCGCACCCGGATCTCCCGCAGATCTGGCGTGCCCGGCATGGTCATGGTGTCGTCGGTTGTCATGAGGTCGGCGTCAGCACATATGCGATCTTGAACGCGGCCGTCTCAATGTCGCTGACCGGCGCGATGCGATCCGCCCATGACCACCACAGCCACCACAAGCCATCCGCCGCTGGCGCCGCGTAAACCGTCTCCGACAGTTGCGCCACCGAACGGTTGACGACGTGT
>WNGE01000484.1_pt1 | contig 52090 bp, 45 predicted proteins | sample 5400651 | NCBI WGS metagenome assembly WNGE01 (sample SAMN13153370, study PRJNA577476) | soil metagenome | isolation source: 60 cm soil or saprolite under grassland replicate 2 | place: USA:California | collected 2016-06-15 | reverse complement strand
ACCGGCCGCTCGTCCTGGTCGGAAAGGGGCCGGAAGAACGGCGTCTCCGCGCGCTCGCGTCCCCCTCCGTAAGAATCGTGTCGGACCTGGACCGCGAGACCCTCCGGGAGCTCTACCGGACGTGCTTCGCGTTCGTCCAGCCGGGAGAGGAGGACTTCGGGATCTCGCTCGTGGAAGCGGCGGCGTGCGGCGCGCCCGCGGCGGCGCTTCAGAGGGGCGGCGCCCTCGATACGGTCGCGGACGGGGTGAGTGGAGCATTCTTCACCGAGGAGACGGCCGAAGGCCTCGCCGCCGCCGTCGAAAGGCTCGGCCGGATGCGGTTCGATTACACTGCCGTGCGGGCGAGGGCGCTGCCTTTTTCACGCGAGCGCTTCGCGAGGCAGTTCCGGCGGGCGGTGACCGATCTGGCCGCTCTTCCGGGGCAAAAGAGTCGCGGTGAAGAGAAAACGGTGAGCCCGCAGTCATGATCCGACACTCGAACCGGCGGCTCGCGGCTCTCTTCCTGGCGACCGACCTCGCTGCGACCTTCGCCGCCTTAGTCGCCGCGTACTGGCTGCGCTTCGAAGAGATCATCCCGGTCACCAAGGGAGTTCCTGCCGCCTCCGCGTACCTGCGCCTCTTTCCATTCATCGCCGTCCTGTGGCCACTCGTGTACTACTTCCACGGCCTCTACCAGGTCCGGCGCAACCGCTCGAGCGTGGAGGAAGGTCTCGCCGTCCTGGTCGCGACCGCGCTCGCGACGCTCCTCCTGATCGGCATCGCGACCTTTTCCCGAGGTTTCGACTACTCCCGCGCGGTCCTCGTCCTCTTCTTCGTTTCGGACGTGCTCTTCGTCTTCGCCGGACGGACGGCGATCCGCCGCTACCTCGAAGAGGCGTGGCGCCACGGCTACGGCGTCCGCCGCGTGCTCGTCGTCGGAGCCGGAAGGCTCGGCCGCGCCGTGGTGGACAAGCTTGCCGAACATCCGGAGTCGGGGCTGCGGTCGGTCGGCTTCGTCGACGACGACCCGGAGAAGCTGGGCGCTTCGTACCGCGGCGTGCCGATCCTGGGAGCGACGGAGGATGCCGCGCGGATCGTCGAGGAAAAACGCGTGGACGCCGTGTTCCTCGCGCTTCCGCTCCAGGCGCACCGGGCAATGCTCGCGGTCCTGAAGGACGTCGCCCGAACCGTCGCCGACGTCCGGGTGGTACCCGATTTACTGCAATACATCACGTTTCGCGCGGGCGTCGAGGACCTCGACGGTCTGCCGGTCGTCCACCTGACGCAGGTGCCGCTGACCGGCTGGATGAGTCTCGTCAAACGGACGCTCGATCTGGCGATCGCCGGGACGGCTCTCCTTTTCCTGTCCCCTCTTTTCGGGGTGCTCGCGATCGCGATCCGCCTCTCGGGCGGACCGATCCTCTACCGCCAGCAGCGGATGGGGCTGGACGGCCGGCCGTTCGAGATCGTGAAGTTCCGGTCGATGCGGCCGGACGCGGAGGACGAGTCGGGACCGACCTGGGCGGGGCCGGAGGATGCGAGGCGGACGCGCGTGGGCCGGTTCCTGCGCCGCTGGAGCCTCGACGAGCTCCCCCAGCTCGTCAACGTCGTCAAGGGCGAGATGTCGCTCGTCGGTCCGCGGCCCGAACGGCCGGAGTTCGTGCGGGAGTTCAAGGAGAAGTTCCCGCAGTACATGCTGCGCCACCGGGTGCGCGCCGGCATGACGGGATGGGCGCAGGTCAACGGCTGGCGCGGAAACACCAGCCTCTCGAAGCGGATCGAGTACGACCTCTACTACATCGAGAACTGGTCGCTCGCGCTAGACATCAAGATCCTCTGGATGACGCTGCGCTACGGCCTGCGCCACCGCAATGCATATTGAGATCGCCCGGGGGACAGGTTCCACGAACCTGCACCCCGCACCCTGAGATCGCCTGGGGGACAGGTTCCACGAACCTGCACCCCACACCCTGAAATCGCCCGGGGGACAGGTTCCACGAACCTGCAACCCACACTGAAAACTCAGGCGAGCTTCTGGATCCGCTTGACGCGCTCTCGGAGCTCGCGGGCGGTCGCCGCGTCCGTCGCGCGGCCCCCGAAAGCGCTTTCGCAGTAGGCGTTCACGACGGCGCGGGCGTCGTCCACCGAGGCCGGCGCCGACGCTTCGAACAGGCGCGCGACTTCCGCCGGCGGCACGGCGGGCGGCACGCCGCCGAGCCGCCGCGCCAGGACACGGCGCAGCGCGAGGTAGGCACGCGTGGCGGGCGGAATCGCGGGTCTGCGCCGGATCCCCTTGAAGGCGATCAAGGCGAGCGCAGTCAGTCCCAGAGCGACGACGACGGCCTGCGCCCCCCGCGGGAAGACGCCTCCTCCGCCGGTTCCCTTCCAGAACGCGATCGATCGCGCGGCGGTGCCGAACGAATCGCGAAAGGCTTCGGACAGCTGGATCTGATCGCCGGCGTCGAAACCGAGGATCCGCCGGTCGTAGAAGACTTCGATCGAGCGGCCGACGGTCACGAGGCGCTTCCACCACGACACGCGTGCCGTCGCCGGCGGGATTCCGGAGGGGGGCGTCGGGTCGATCACCCGGAAACCCGTGCCGTCCAAATCCGCCTCGACCCAGGCGTGAAGGTTCGTACCCCGCACCACGATCGCCTCGGAAAACGCTCCGACCTCGCCGCCGTAGGAGCCGGTCACGAGCCGTGCCCGGACTCCGCGGGACGCCAGCATCATCGCGGCCGCGGAGGCAAAGTATTCGCAGTGGCCCGCCTTCGAGCGCAGAAGGAAGCCGACCAGCGGATCGCCGGTGCCTCTCGGAGGATCGAGCGTATAGACGAAGCCCTTCTGGAAATGCTGGACGATCCGATCCGCAATTTCCTCGGGACGGGTAAGGCCGGCCGTCACCGTCGAGGCGTAATCGCGGACCGCGGGCGGCACCTGCGCCGGATCGATCGCGCTCTCCCCCGCACCCCGCACCTCGCGCTTCCCGACCGAGACCTCGTAGCGCAGCGTGACCCGGCTCGAAGAGACCTGGACCACGCCGTCGGGCAGGAGAACGGGCCGCCCGCGTTCGACGCGTACGTGGGTCGCCCGGTACGGCAGAAAGAGGAAACCGGTTCCAAAGAGGTTCTGGTCCACCGAGAGAACCGCGGTCCGGCCCTCGGAAGGCAGCGAATCGCCGGTCACGAGTTGAACGCCGAAAGAACCGCGCTCCCTCCGCGTGGCGAGCGGGTTCCGAGTCCAGACGCCGTTGTGATAGCGCGTGAAGACCGCTTCGCGCAGCCGGAGCAGCTGGGGCAGCGCGACGGGAGGATCGACCGAAAGCCGCAGGATGACCCGGTCGGAAAGCTTTGCGCTGCCGAAAGAGTCGAGGTCGACGCGGTCGGTCGCGACGGCGGTCGAGGGGGCGTCCTCGACGCGGATCGGCGACAGCGCGTACGGTCCGTGCAGCCGCGGCAGCAGGAAGAAGAGTGGCCCTCCGAGGAGCACTCCGCCGAGAAGCGCCGCTATCGAAAGACCGGCGGTCGGCACCGCCGTGAGAACCCGGTCGGGAGGACCCTCCTCGAAATCGGCCAGCACCGCGAGGCGGGAGAGCGTGCGGAACCCGAGAACCGCCATGACCGCGCAGTAGACGAGAGACACGACGTGCGTCGAGGACGAAACGGACCCGAGCGCGAGCAGGAAAACGACGAGCAGCGCGGTGCGCCCCTCGCCCGGGCGCTTCAACGACGCGAGCTTGGCGATCGTCGTGAAGAGGAGCAGGTGCGACACCGAACGCAGCAGCCCCGGCCGCAGCATTGCCGTCTCGACCGCGAGCCAGAAGAAATAGGACAGCCCGATCGCGTTCAGAACCGCGTCGGACAGCCGCACCGGACGTCCCGCGCGCGCGCGGAAGAAGAGGAGGATCAGCGCGCCTTCGTACAGGGCGATCCCGAGCGGGGATGCGCCGTGCGTCCAGAAGAGCGGCAACGGCGCGATGAGCGCCGGAGGTCCCAGCACGAGGAGATACGCGCGCCGCAGCTCGGGCGGCATGACCGGCGACCTCACGTGATCATCAGCCGGTGGTCGCCGTGCCGCAGCGGGGGAAACGGAGGCGCCTCCGACGGAGCAATCGGCTCGAGCCGCGCCAGCGCTTCGAGGAGACGGCCTCGCTGGCCGCGACCGGCCCGCGGCGGGACTTTCACCCCGCGAGATTGAAACCCGACGTCCGCGCCGCGGGACAGGAGCATCAACGCCTGCCCCGCGCACCGGGAGATCGCCATCTCGAATCGCTCCAGCGCGGCCGGATCGCTCCGATCTTCCAGGACGTTGTCGACGACGAGAAACACCGCCCGGTCGCGCTCGGCCTCCCGCTCGCGGACGATCCAGCGACGCATCCGCGCGGACTGCTTCCAGTGCAGGTCGCGCGGATCGTCTCCGGACACGAAATCCCGCAGGGTCCGGATGTCCGCTCCCCCGCCGCGGCGGTGCACGTGGGGGCGGCTGCCCCGCGAGTCTTCGGGAGGAACGTCCGGGATCGCGCTCGCCTTCGGCGCGGGGAAGACGACGATCTCGCTCGAGACGGCCGCGCGCCGATATTTCCGGAAGAGCCCGATCGGGAACCGCGACAGGAGACCCGCGTCCGCTTCCCGGAACACACCCCGCCGGGGGAAAACCGCCTCGACGACAACGTCTCGCGACTCGCCCGGCTTCAGCGGGTCGATCCAGAGAGGACCGGGCAGCGAGTCATGCAGGAAGAAGAGGGCTTGCGCCGTTCCGGCGGCGAGCTCGTTCGCGACCCGGACCCGCAGAAGGGCGGGCCGCGTCGCGACGACCTCTCCCATCGGTTCGATCTCGCAGCGGACGCCTCGGACGTTCCGGCGCGAAAGCACGCCAGAGACCGCCATGCCGGCGAGAAGCGCCGCAAGCACCAGGTAGAGGCCGTTGTTGCCGGTATTGGTCGCGGCGATCGCCACGACGAGGCACATGAGGATGTAGCCGAGCCCGAAGTTCGTGACGCGAATGCCCCAGTCGGGGATCAAGCGGGTCAGGCGGGCCTCCTACACCGGCACCGGCACCTGCGCCAGCACCCTCTTGATCATTTCCCGTTCCCGGGCGCCGGCGCCGAACCCGTCGGAGGACATCGACAGGATCCGGTGGGCGAGCACCGCAGGGGCGACGGCCTGCGCGTCGTCGGGGGTCGCGTAGTCTCGTCCCTGAACGAGGGCGTAGGCCTGGGTGGCGCGGAAGAGCGCCTGCGCGCCGCGGGTCGAGACGGGAAGCCTCAGCTCGCCCGAGCCGCGCGTTGCCGAGACGAGTGCGTGCAGATAGTCGAGCAGCCGGTCGGCCACGCGGATCCCCTCGGTTGCATCCTGGAGCTCCAAGACGCGCTCGCGCTCGAGCACCGGAAGGAGGGCGGTCAGGTCGCGCTCGGTCCCGCCGCGCCGCAGGAGGGCCTTCTCCTCGTCCACCGTCGGATATCCGAGCGTGAGCTTCAGGAAGAAACGGTCCATCTGCGACTCCGGAAGAGGGTAGGTGCCCAGGTACTCGACCGGGTTCTGCGTCGCGACGACCATGAAGGGCTGGGGCAGCGGCCGGTGCTCGGACTCGATCGTCACGGCCCCCTCGTTCATCGCCTCGAGGAGCGCCGACTGGGTCTTCGGGGTCGCGCGGTTGATCTCGTCCGCGAGAACGATGTTCGCGAAAAGCGGACCGGCGTGGAATTCGAAAGCGTCGGTCGCGGCGTGGAAGACGGAGATGCCGAGCACGTCCGCGGGAAGGGTGTCGCTCGTGAACTGGATGCGGCGGAACTCGAGCGAAAGGCTGCGGCCGAGAGCGCGCGCGAGCGTCGTCTTCCCGACCCCGGGCACGTCCTCGATCAGGATGTGTCCGCGAGACAGGAGCGCGGTCAGAACGAGGTCGATGACCGCGGGATCGCCGCGGTACGCGCGGGCGACGTTCGCTTTGAGACGCGCGAGGTCCGATCCGATCGACGCGCTCACCCCCCGGCTCCGTCTTTTCCGCGCAGCCGCTCGACGGCGCCCCGAAGCTCTTTCTCGGAATCGAACGGGAGGACGAGGACGCCCTCCTGCCCGACGACGATCGCCGTATCGCGGACGCCCGGCGCGAGGACCGGTCTCTCCGACACCACGAGGTTGCCCGCTCCGTCGGTCGAGCCGCGCAGGTCGCGCACCGCGCTCCAGCTGCCGACGTCGCTCCACCCCGCCGAAAGCGGCACCGCCCGGACGCCCCCGGCGCGTTCCATGACGGCGTAGTCAATCGAGGTCGCCGGGAGCGACTCCCAAATCGAGCGGGCTCCCCCGGGATCCTGGCTCAGCCGGTGCCGGTAGCGGTCGACGGCGCTCACGAGGTCGGCAGCCACCCGGCGAGCCTCGGCGAGAAAGCGCGACGGCCGAAAGACGAAGATGCCGGCGTTCCAGAAGTGCCTCCCGGAGGCGAGGAAGGACGAGACGCGCACCGCGTCCGGCTTTTCGACGAATTGCACCACTTCATGACCGTTTCGGGCCTCCGAGTCCGCGACTTCAAGATAACCGAAGTCGGTCTCGGCCCGGTCGGGAGGAACCCCCAGGACGACCACGGACGCCCCTTCGCAGACGCGCGCCGCGTCGGCCAGAGCTGCTCGAAAAGCCTCGGAGTCGGCGACCGCGTGGTCCGACGGCAGCACGGCGGTGACGGGGTCTCCGTCCCGCTCGAAGTCGAGCGCGGCCCGGAGGATCGGCGGCCCGGAGTTGCGGCGCGCGGGCTCGCGGAGGATCCGCTCCGGTGGCACCGCGGGGAGCTCGGCGCGGACGAGATCGGCGTACTCCTCCGACGTCGCGACGAAAATCGCATCGGAGAGGGGCGCGACCCGCTCGAACGTGTCGGCGAGCAGGCTCTTTGACGAGACGAGCGGGAGAAACTGCTTCGGACGCGCCGGGGTCGAGAGCGGCCACAGCCGCGTGCCGCCGCCGCCGGCGAGGAGGAGGATCCTCATCGGCGGCCCGTCAGTCCCACGTCAATCCGAGGAACTCCACTTCGGGAGAGAGGGTAACGCCGAACCTGCCGGACACGGAGTCGCGCATCAGCCGCATGAGCTCCAGGACGTCGGCCGATCGCGCCTGGCCGTGGTTGACGATGACGTTCGCGTGGCGCGTCGAAATCTCGGCGTCGCCGCGCCTTTCCCCTTTCAAGCCGCAGGCTTCGATCAGGCGGCCAGCGTAATCGCCCCGCGGATTCTTGAAGATGCTCCCCGCGTTGGGTTCTCCCGGGAGCGCGCCCCGCCTCTTCTCCGCGACGACGCGGGTGCGCTCTCCGATTTCGTCGCGCGATGCCGGCCGGAGCTTCAACGTCGCCTCCGCCACGATCTCCCCCGTGTCGCACAGCTCCGTCCATCGGTATCCGTGCGGAATGTCCGCCGCCGCGGAGTGGCGCCGCGCGCCGGTCCGGCCGACCAGCCGGACCGTCTCGAGCAGGTCGAAGATCTCGCCGCCATAGGCGCCCGCGTTGATGCGGACGGCGCCTCCGATCGAGGACGGAATTCCGAAGATCGGCTCGAGACCCGAAAGTCCGGCGCGGGCCGCCGCGGCGCACGCGCCGCCCAGAGCCGCTCCGCCGCCGGCGGTCAACCGCTCTCCTTCGACCGCGATCCGGAGGAAGTCGCCTTCGAGCCGAACGACCCAGCCCGGGAATCCCTCGTCGGCGGCGAGGACGTTCGAGCCCATGCCCAGAAGCGCGAGCGGCTCGCCGACGTCCGAGGCGGCGCGAAGGACCCGGGAAAGGCCCTCCTCCGTTCGGACCCGGCAGTACCAGCGGGCCGGACCGCCGATCCTCAAAGTGGTGTGGCGCGAAAGGAGCTCTCCTTCGAGAACCGAGCCGTCGCGGGGGGCGAGCTCCAGGCTCACGCCGGTCGAACCGCGACGAAAGCGGCGATCCCCGACGTCACTCCCGCGGCAAGGACGCCGGCGGCGACGTCGTCCACCATGATTCCCCAGCCGCCCGGCAGGTTCTGCCAGGATCGGATCGGGCCGGGCTTCCATACGTCGAAGAGCCGGAAGGCCAGAAAAGAAGCGATCCACACGAGGGTGGCAACCCGGGGCGACGGATATTCGAAGAGGGGAACGATGCCGCACGCGAGGAACTGCCCCGCGATCTCGTCCAAGACGATGCAGCCCGGGTCCTTGCGGCGGAGCGCGGCCTCGGCGCGATCCGCGACCGGAACCCCGGCGAGAGAGACGAGGAGCCCGGACGTCAACAGTCCGACCGCCGCGACAACACTGGGCATGTGAGAAGGAGACACTCCCCGGGCGACGAGCCAGGAGAGAACAAGAGCGAGCGCCGAACCGGCGGTTCCGGGCGCAACCGGAGCGAGGCCGACGCCGAAGCCGGTCGCGACGATCATCGCGAGAGGGCGCTCGCGAAACGCCCGTCGCAGGTCGGCCGCCCGCGCGGCTGCGGCGGAATCGGCTGATGAGGTCGTTTCCATCGGATTCAAAGCGCCCATCTATAATCGCGCAAATAGAGGACCATCACATGTCCAGCGTGAAATCGAACGAGAAATGGCGCGCCGTCGAGACGGCGCTGACGCAGATCGAGCGACAGTTCGGCAAGGGCTCGATCATGCGGCTGGGCGACCGGCCGGACGTGCCGGTCTCCGTCATCCCGACCGGCTCCCTGGCGGTGGACGCGGCCCTCGGCATCGGCGGGATCCCGCGCGGACGGGTCGTCGAGATTTTCGGGCCCGAGTCCTCCGGCAAGACGACGCTGTCGCTCCAGATCATCGCGCAGGCGCAGAAGACGGGCGGACTGGCCGGGTTCATCGACGCCGAGCACGCGCTCGACGCCGAGTACGCGAAGAAGCTCGGCGTCGACACGGACAACCTGCTCGTCTCGCAGCCGGACAACGGTGAGCAGGCCCTGGAGATCGCCGAGATGCTGATCCGCTCCGGCGCGATGGACGTCATCGTGGTCGACTCGGTCGCCGCGCTCGTGCCGAAAGCGGAGATCGAGGGAGAAATGGGCGAAGCGCAGATGGGACTCCACGCGAGACTGATGTCGCAGGCGCTGCGCAAGCTGACCGCGATCGTCTCGAAGTCGCGCACGAGCCTGATCTTCATCAACCAGATCCGCGAAAAGATCGGCGTGATGTTCGGGAACCCGGAGACGACGACCGGCGGGAGGGCGCTCAAGTTCTACTCCTCGATTCGCATCGACATCCGCCGGATCGCGTCGCTGAAGGACGGCGACGTCGTCGTCGGCTCGCGGACGAAAGTGAAAGTCGTCAAGAACAAGGTGGCCTCGCCGTTTCGTCAGGCGGAGTTCGACATCACGTACGGAGAGGGAATCTCCCGGTCGGGAGAATTGATCGACCTCGGTCTGGAAGCGAAGATCGTCGAAAAGTCCGGAGCGTGGCTGTCTTACGGAGACCTCCGGATCGGCCAGGGGCGCGAGAACGCAAAGCAGTTCTTGAAAGAGAATCCGGAGCTCGCCGCCGAAATCGAAGCGAAGCTGCGGAAGGCGCTCGGACTGTCGCCTGCCGAGACGGCCACGGAGAAGGCGGTGCCGCCTCCGGTCGGAGCCGAGCCCGTGCGCGAGAGGGAGAAAGCGCGGCGGTAGCGGGAACAAGTCGCGCCGGAGAGCCGTTGTTCGGACTTCGATGAGGAAACGGACGCGGCTCGAGAACGCCCGCGTGCTCGCGGGCGTTTTTCTTTTGCTCGCGATTCCGATCTCCGCGCCCGCCCTCGAGCGCCTGACGATCGCGGCGGAGCGCGCAGACGGCGGTTGCCCGACGGAAGGGCCTCCGCTCGGAATCTTCCGACTCACGGCCGATCGGGAGCCGCCGGTTTCGTTCGGCCGCTGCGTCGTGATCGTCGCGGTCACCGATCTTTCCGACGCGGCCATCTCCCGCGATTCCGCGCGGCTCTCCCGGCTCACGGCCGTGGCGGCGGTCGTGCTCGATCTGACCACCGTGGCGGAGAGCGGGGACGCACGACTGCGCGCCCGGCTCCCTTTCGCAATCAAGGAGCTTTCCTCCGTCATCCGCGCGGCGTCTCCCGCGGCGCGCATCGCAGTCGATCTCTCGCGAGCCGCGGGAGAGCCGTTCCGGTTCGCCGACGAAGCCGAGGTCTCCTCCTACTTCGAAGCGCTTGCCTGGACAGCCGGTCGCGTGCCTCCCGCCTGGGAGGACGCGTCGGCGAAGCGCTGGGTTCTCGCGCTCCGGTCGGCGGGTCGAAGCGCTCCGGGCCAGGTGGTGGACGCGGTCGGCGCCGCCCTCGAGACGCCGGCGCTCGTCGCGCTCGTGGCGTCGCCCGATCAACCGATGAGGGAGGCCGATACGGAGGCGCTCTCCCGCTTGCAGCGTTACTGGACGGACGACGTGTCGCGCGACCCGACGGCGACGAGCGGCACGCGCCCCGACGGCAGCCGCTTTCCCGTGCTGCGCTTCTTCGACGGGAAGAAGTTCACCCCGATCCTGGTCCTCGCCGAGGACCCGTCCGGCCGCGTCTCGGTCGAGCTGTCGGGCGGGACGTACGCGAAGGCGTCGGTCGAGAACCTCTCCTCCGGTGCGCGGCGGGACTTCGAGCTCCACGGCGCGAAGACGCTCGAGCTCGACCTCTCCCGCGGGCCGCTCGCCGTGGTCCTTGAGCCTGCGAAGCGGCCGGACGAACGCACCCGCGTCGAAGTCGGGGCGGCGCGGGGCCTGACCGCCGACGAGATCATCGCGCGGGAGCGCGCGTGGGACGCCGGACAACGCGAGAAGGTCTCGACCTTCATCGCGGAAATGGAGGCTTCGCTGCGATTCCGCGTGGCGGAGGTCAACGAGACCTTCGACCTGACGATCCGGGGACCTTTCTTCTTCCGGCGCGGCGAGCCGGCGGATTGGGGGTGGAAGGAGTTCTATCTGAACGGGGTCAAGTGGAAGGGAAAAACCCTTCCGAAGATTCCGATCCTGCAGCCCGAGAAGGTGACCACGCTTCCGCTCGACATCCGGCTGAGCGAGGAGTACCGGTACGAGCTCGCCGGCACGACCGAAATCGGAGGCCGACGAGCCTACGAGATCACGTTCACGCCGAAGGAGAGTCTCGGAGGGAAGCCGGTATATCGCGGCAAGGTCTGGATCGACGCGCAGACGTTCGCTCTGCTTCGCCGCGATTCGGTGCAGCTCAATCTCAAGGGAGAGACGCTCTCGAACGTCCAGACCGAGCTCTATCACTCGGTTCCCGGCCGGCCCGACGTCGCCCTTCCGCTCGAGATCCGGGGCCAGCAGGTCTTCTCGACGGCCGGCCGCACCACGGCGATCGAACGGGACGTGAAAATGAAAGAGGTCGAGATCGACCCGACGACTTTCGCGGAGCGGCGCGCCGCCGCCTACCGTTCGGACCTCCAGATGATCCGCGACACCGATCTCGGAATGCGGTATCTCGTGCCCGATCGGGAAAAGCCGGGAGAACGCGTCGTCGAGGAAAAGATCTCGAAGAAGAGCACGTTCGGGATCGCGGGAGGCTTCTACGACGAGTCCTTGAGTTATCCGATCCCGCTTCTCGGCCTCCAGCACTTCGACTTCGATCTGTGGGGGAAGGGCAAGCAGCTTTCGGTCTTCTTCGGCGGCGCGCTCCTGACCGCCAACTACACCGATCCGTCCTTCCTCGGGGGTCGTTTCGATCTGGGGGCCGACCTCTTCGCGGTGGCGTTTCCTTTCGGAGACGTCGCCTACCGCAACGGAAAGGAAGTTCCGGACGAGAAGGTCAAACACCTTCCCGCCATCTTCCAGGTCAACATCGGGCGGCCCCTGGGGCCGTTCGTGAAGGCCTCGCTCGGCATTTTCACGCGGTGGGACGACTTCCAGCGCGACCCCGACACGGGTCCGCGGTTCGTCACGCCGATCGACACGTTCACGGATGGCGCCGAGCTGCGGCTGGTCGGCAACTACAGGGGCTTCAACGCGACCGCGATCGGCGGTTTCTACCGGCGGCGCGACTGGCAGCCGTGGGGAGATCCGGACACCTCCGACTTCGACCCGAAAGACCGCGACTACTACAAATATCAGCTCTCGCTCTCGAAGGACCAGTACTTTCCGGGCTTCCGAAAGCTGCACGTCTCTTTGACGTACCTCGACGGCTCCGACCTCGATCGATTCTCCAAGTACGAGTTCGGCGCGTTTTCGGGAAACCCTCTCCACGGTTTCAAGAGCGGCAGCGTCAAGACGCAGACCGCGCTGCTCGGGAGCGTCTCCTACGGCCTGAACATCGAGGACATCATCCGGTTCGAAGCGATCTTCGATCAGGCGGTCGTCCGCGACCGCCAATCCGGATACGACAACACCTACTTCGCGGGGGCAGGCCTGCTGGGTTCCTTGAACGGCCCCTGGCAGAACTCGCTTCTGCGTTTCGAAGTCGGTGTTCCCGTCGTCAGCCACGGGGTGAGGGGCTTCGTCGTGAACCTGATCCTGTTGAAGCTCTTCTAGAGCTTCCGGACGCGAAAGCGCAGCACGCCTCCGTCGCGATCCACACCGATCAGCGTGTGCCCTTTCTCGCGACAGAACGCTTCCACGTCGGGGACGGCGGCGGGATCAGTCGCGAGAAGCCGGGCGACTGCGCCCGAGGGCAGACGGCGGAAGGCCCGGGCGAGCCGCAGGATCGGGAGCGGGCACAGGAGCCCGCGCGCGTCGACCTCGACCTCGATATCCGTGCCGGACATGCTTGCTATATTGCCCCGATGCCCGAGCCAATTCCCTTCCCGAAATCGGTGACGCCGGTCCGGCGCGCGCTGGTTTCGGTCCACGACAAGACCGGAATCGCCGACTTCTGCCGCGCCCTCGCGCAGGCGGGGGTCCGCGTGGTCTCGACCGGCGGCACTGCGGGTCATCTGAAAGATTCGGGCATCCCCGTCGCGCTCGTCGAGGACGAGACCGGCTTTCCGGAGATCCTGGGCGGCCGCGTCAAGACCTTGCACCCGAAGATCTTCGGGGGCGTGCTGGCGGACGAGACCCGGGGCGATCATGCGCGCGACATGGAAGCCGCCGCGATCGAAGCGTTCGACCTCGTGGTCGTCAACCTGTACCCTTTCGAGGAGACGGTTGCGCGGGGCGCCGGACCGACGGAGACGATCGAGATGATCGACGTCGGCGGGACGGCGCTCATCCGCGCCGCCGCGAAGAACCACGCGCGCGTCGCGGTCGTGGTCGAACCCGCGGATTACGACGACCTGCTCGAGGAGATCCGCGCAACGGGAGGGACGCGTCTCGAGACACGCGAGAAGCTCGCGGCCCGCGCGTTCGCGCGCACCGCCGCCTACGATGCGGCGATCGCGCGGTACCTCTCGGAGAGCCGCCAGCAGGAAGAAGGATTCCCGGAGAGCCTCGTCTTCGCGTTCGACCGGATCGGGTCTCTCCGCTACGGAGAGAACCCGCATCAGCGCGCGGCGCTCTACCGGGATCGGGCCGCGCCCGCCGACGCGCTCGTCCGCTTCGAGATGCTCCAGGGCAAGGAGCTCTCGTTCAACAACCTGCTCGATCTCGACTCGGCGGTCGCCCTGGCGCGCGACTTCGACCGTCCGGCCGCGGTCATCGTCAAGCACAACAACCCATGCGGCGCCGCGATCGGCGATACGGTCCTCGAGGCGTTCGGCCGCGCCTTCGCGTGCGACCCGCTCGCAGCGTTCGGGGGCATCATCGCGATTCGCGGGCGGGTGGACGGCGCTCTCGCGTCCCTCGTCCTTCAGCACTTCGTCGAGGCCGTCGCCGCCGACGAGTTCACCCAGGAGGCGATCGACTTCTTCACGAAGAAGCCGAACGTGCGGCTCCTCCGGGTCCCCGTGTCCCGGCGGCCTTCCGGCAGTCTCGACTGGAAGCGGATCGAGGGCGGTCTGCTGCTCCAGGACGCGGACTCGGAGCCGGACCAGACGTCTGCCTGGCGCCTCGCGTCGCAACGCAAACCGACCGCGGTCGAGCGCGCGGCGTGCGAGCTCGCGTGGAAGGTCGTCCGACGCGTGAAGTCGAACGCAATCGTCCTCGCCAATGCGCGGCAGACGATCGGCATCGGCGCCGGACAGATGAGCCGTGTCGACGCGTGCCGGCTGGCGGCGACCAAGCCGGTGCTCCCGATCGTCAACTGCGGCGCCGCATCCGACGCGTTCTTTCCGTTCCGCGACGGACTGGAAATCTTAGCCGACGAGGGCGTCACCGCGGTGGTCGCGCCGGGCGGATCGATCCGCGACCAGGAAGTGATCGCCGCCGCCGACGAGCGCCAGATGGCTTTCCTGATCGCGCCCAGACGCCACTTCCGGCACTGACAGGGCTGCCGCCGAATACATGCGGACGCGGAATTGTTGTGACTCCTTCGTGAGAAGAATCCCCGCCTTTCTCGCGCTCGGCGTCACGTTCGCCGCCGCGGCAGTCGCGCAGAAGGCCGTCTGGACGCCCGCGCCTTCTTCGCCCGTGACGCCCGCCGGCACGGCCGACTCCACGACGGTTTTGGCTCCGCTCACGCGCGCCGTCGCGCTCTACTCCGACGGCGCGGGGCACTCGTCCCGCTTCGTCCAGATCTATACGCCGGCAGGCTTCGCGACGACCCGACGCGAGTCGGGAACGGTCTCCCTCCAGGCGCCGCAGAGGGTCCGCTTCGACTACACCGCACCGGAGAAGAAGGTCTTCACCTACGACGCCGGGGAAGGGCGTTTCTTCTCCCCGGAAGACAAGCAGCTCACGGTCCGGAGGCTTTCCGAGGACGAGAAGGCGCGCCTTCCGGTCGTCTTCCTGACTCAGCCGTCCGACCTCAGCCGTCAGTACGAGATCACGATGGAGACGGGTGAGGCCGCACCGGCACGATTGCTGCTGAAGCCTCGCGTTCCGAGGCCGGACCTCGCATGGCTGCGCCTCGCGATCGAGCGAGATGGAAGCGTGCGCGAGCTCTCCTACCAGGACTCCGCGGGAAACAAGACCGAGTTTCGTTTCGAGGCGTGGCAAGCCGGAAAAGCACGTCCCGCCTCGGACTTCCGCGTCACGGGGCCACCCGGAACCCGAATCGTCGAGAACTGACCGCCGGCGGCGGTCATCCCGAGCCCTTCGCAATGCTCAGGGCAGGCTCCGCGAGGGATCTCTCTGATAAAAGGGGGAGATCCCTCGGCGCCGAGCGCCTCGGGATGACAGGTGGTGAGTGATGCCTCAGGACTTTTCCTTCGACGTGGTGAGCAAAGTCGACCTGCAGGAAGTGTCGAACGCCGTCCAGCAGGCCTCGAAGGAGATCGCCACCCGCTTCGACTTCCGCGGAAGCGCTTCGAAGATCGAGCTGCGTGAAAAGGAGCTCGAGCTCGTCCTGACGTCCGACGACGAGCACAAGATGAAGTCGGTGGTCGACATCCTGGAGACGAAGCTCGTGCGACGGGGCGTTGCGGTGAAGGCGATCGAGTTCGGCCGGATCGAACCGGCGGCCGGCGGTACCGTCCGCCAGGTCGCGAAAATCCAGCAGGGAATCCCCTCGGAGAAGGCGAAGGAAATCGTCAAGGCGATCAAGGACCGGAAGCTGAAGGTCCAGGCGTCGATCCAGTCGGACCAGGTCCGCGTGTCGGGTCGCGCCAAGGACGAGCTCCAGAACGCGATCGCCCTTTTGAAAGAGGGCGACTTCGGCCTGCCGCTCCAGTTCACCAACTACCGATGATCTTTTCTTCGCCGGCGTCCAACGCGCGCCTCCTTCGAGCGTACGACCTGATCTCGGACAAGCTCGCGCTCGTCGAGGAGGAGCTGCTCCTCCACTTCCGATCGCCGATTCCCACGATCGATCGGATCGGAGGGCACCTCGCCCAGGGGGGAGGGAAGCGGATCCGCCCTGCGCTGCTGCTGCTCTCGGCGCGCCTGCTCGGCTACGACGAGGAAGGCCGGAGGGATGTGCGCTATGCGACGGTCGTCGAGTTCATCCACACGGCGACGCTCGTGCACGACGACGTGATCGACGAGGCGCGCCTGCGGCGCGGCCGGACTTCTGCAAACGCGCGGTGGGGGAACAACCTGACCGTCCTCTTCGGCGACTACCTCTACACGAAGTCGATGGGCATCGCTCTCGACGAAGGCGACCTGACGATCCTGAAAGTCCTGTCCGACACGACGCTGTCGATGATCGAAGGCGAGATCATCGGCATCGAGAAGAACGGCAGCGTCCAGCTTACCCGGGAGGACGCGCTCGAGATCATCCGCCGCAAGACGGCGGATCTCTTCTCCGCCTCCTGCCGACTGCCCGCGCACTTCGCGCCGCGGGGCGATCTCGTCGCCGCGGAGCGCCTGGCGGAATACGGACGGTGTCTCGGCGTCGCGTTCCAGCTGATCGACGACCTGCTCGATTACACCGGAAGCGTCGAGTCCACGGGAAAGCCCGTCTTAAACGATCTCCGCGAGGGGAAGCTCACCATGCCGCTGCTCCTCTCGCTTCCGCGGGCATCGGCCGCCGAGCGCGAGAGCGTCGCGCAGGTCATGCGGGAGCGCGAGTTCGGCACGGTGACACCGGGAGAGATTCTTTCGATCGCCGAGCGGCACGGCGGTCTCGCGGAGACGCGCGCTCTCGCCCGGGACTACGCCGCGGCGGCGCGGGTCGCGCTCGGATCCTTCGACGAATCCGAAGCGAAGGACGGCCTCTTGCTGGCCACGGAGTCGGTGATCGACCGCGTCAGCTGAGGCGCCCCCCGACGTAAGGCTACAATCTCTTTTGGCCGAATAAAATAAGGCGACTCAAGCGTGCGACCTACTCGCGCGCAGCTTGGGCACGTCTGCCGTTGGATCCGCCATTTCCAAGCTCCGACTAACGTAAGGCTCTGCGCCGAGTCCGCCGAAAGATTTCTTGTCTTTCCCTCGATTCACCCTATACTGCTCTCGAGTCCGATGTCTCGCGCCAGCACGATCAATCACTTAGCCAAGCATCTTCCCTTCCTGTTTCCGGCGCGCCCCGCCTGCGAACGGGAGGCCCACCTCTACCTCGAACGGGCTCTGAAGGCTGCGGCAGAAGAGCGATACGACGTGGCACTCGTGTTTTCTCGCAAGGCGATCGACGTGGAACCGGGGAATCTCGGGGCGCGACTTCTCGCCGCGCAGCTCTACGACCACGTGCTGCATGACGTCGATCGGGCAGTCGACGGGTACCGAAGAGTGATCGTGCTCGCGGGATACGACGCATCGAACCGGTACTGCGCCGCGGCGCGCCAGGCGCTCGACGCCCTCGTGAAGGACGCGCCCTAGGGACTCACTTCGTTCGGCCGCGGCAAGCGCGGCCAGCCCCAGGGATACATCGGCGGACGACCCCACACTTCGGCGCGATAGCGGCCACCGGATCGGATCGCGTCGCGCGAGGGATCCACGCGCCACCGGCCGTCGGAGAACACCGCGTCACGGCCGGAGCCCGCGAGGTCGAGAGAGAAGAGCAGTCCGCCGACGCCGGTTCGACTGCCCGCCTCGATCGCGATGCGGTTGACTCCGCGGGAGAGGAGTCCCGCGATCTCGTGGAGCACGAGCGGATCGCCGGGTCGCTGCCTTCCGGAGCCCGCCCCTCTCCCGTTCACCCACAGGACGTGCCACTCCTCCGCGAAGATTTTCGCGGTCGCCCTTGCGGGAGCCCGGTCGAGGACGATGTCGCGCGTGGCGACGAACGAGATCGGCGCGGGCTCCTTGACCTCGCGCGTGTACCAGATCCATTCCGCGTCGCCCGTTCTCGAGAGCTCCCGATCCGCATGAGCCTCGAGGGTCGCCCGGATGGCGGCGGCCGCCGTGATCGCGAGGGCGAGGACGTAGAGGAAAGCGAATGCCGGCCGCGAAACGAGACCGTCGGGCCGGCTCCTCTTCTCCATTCCTTGACCGATCACCCGCGGCACGTTACTCTATAGTCCCGATGCCTTCATGAAAGTCATCGGAGTGATTCCCGCCCGCTACGCCTCGGTCCGGTTTCCCGGAAAGCCCCTCGCTCCCCTCGCCGGGCGTCCGATGGTGCTCCACGTCCTCGCGGCGGCGAGGGCTGCGCGGCGGCTGGACTTTGTCCTGGTCGCAACGGACGACGCGCGCATCGCGGACGTGGTCCGCGAGAGTGGCGGCGAGGCAGTGCTGACGTCGCCCGACGCGGCAACCGGCACCGACCGGCTCGCCGAAGCGGCGCAGAGGGTTGCGGGAGACGTCTACGTCAACGTTCAAGGGGACGAGCCGCTCATGCCGCCGGAGAACGTCGACCTCGTGGTCGAGACGCTGCTCGCAAGCCCCGACCGCGAGATCGCGACGATCGCGTTGTCGGCGGTCGGCGACGCCGCGGCGCGCGACCCGAACGTCGTAAAGGTCGTGGTCGCCGGGGACGGCCGCGCGCTCTACTTTTCGCGGGCACCGATTCCGTACGCGCGATCGGCCGCGCCCGCGTACCGCAAGCATCTCGGTCTCTACGCGTACCGCGCCGAGACACTTTCGCGGCTCGCACAGCTTCCTCCGTCGCCGCTCGAGAAGCTCGAATCACTCGAACAGCTCCGCTGGCTCGAAGCGGGCTGGTCGATCTGGGTCGGAGAGGCGGTCGCGGACTCGATCGGCGTCGATACCCCCGAGGACCTGGCTCGAGCGGAAAAGATCTTAGAAAGTCGCGGGGACAGGCCCCACGGGCCTGCACCCGCCACAGTGCCCGCGGGGACAGGCCCCACGGGCCTGCACCCGCCACAGTTCAAGAGATCGCGGAATAAGGGGGTGATTGGATGAGCGCCAAGTACGTGTTCGTGACGGGCGGGGTCGTTTCCTCGCTCGGGAAAGGCATCGCGGCGGCCTCGATCGGCGCGCTGCTCGAAGCGCGCGGCTTCCGGGTGACGCTCGCGAAGTTCGACCCGTACATCAACGTCGACCCGGGCACGATGTCGCCTTTCCAGCATGGCGAGGTCTACGTCACCGATGACGGCGCCGAGACCGACCTCGACCTCGGACATTACGAGCGGTTCACCTCGACGACTTCGTCGCGCGTCAACAACACGACGGCAGGCCGCATCTACGCGACGGTCATCGAACGGGAGCGGCGCGGCGACTACCTGGGCAAGACCGTGCAGGTCGTCCCGCACATCACCGACGAGATCAAAGACTCGATCCGGAAGGTCGGCCCGGACGCCGACGTCGTCCTGATCGAGATCGGGGGAACCGTGGGCGACATCGAATCGCTCCCCTTTCTCGAAGCCATCCGTCAGATGCGGCAGGAGGCGGGCCGCGGCAACTCGGTGAACGTCCACCTGACGCTCGTCCCCTATATCAAGGCATCCGACGAGTTGAAGACGAAGCCGACTCAGCACTCCGTCAAAGACCTCCTCTCGATCGGAATCCAGCCGGACGTCCTCCTCTGCCGGACGGATCGCCCGCTCCCCTCCGAGGTCAAGGCCAAGATCGCGCTCTTCTGCAACGTGCCGGTCGAAGCGGTCATCACCGCCAAGGACGTTCCGTCGATCTACGAGGTCCCCCTCCAGTTCGCGGCGGAGGGTCTCGACGAGATCCTGCTCGATCTCCTGAACCTTCCCCACTACAACCGCGACCTCTCCAAGTGGGAAACGCTCGTCAACCGGATCAAAAACCCGTCGGGTGAAGTCGAGATCGCGGTCGTCGGGAAATACGTCGACTACGGCGATTCGTACAAGTCGCTGAACGAAGCGCTCGGCCACGGCGGAATCGCCAACAACGTGCGGGTCCGGCTGCAGTACGTGGACGCCGAGACGCTCGAGAACGACCAGTACCCCGAAGCCCTCGTACGCGCCGACGCGATCCTCGTTCCGGGCGGATTCGGCCGCCGTGGCGTCGAGGGGATGATGCGCGCGATCCGATACGCCCGCGAGAAGCGCGTTCCGTTCTTCGGAATCTGTCTCGGCCTGCAGACCGCGGTGATCGAGTACGCGAGGCACGTGGCCGGCCTCGAAGGCGCGAACTCGACGGAGTTCGAGGAGGAACCGAAGTACAAGGTCATCTTCAAGCTGCGGGACCTGATCGGCGTCGAGGCGCTCGGCGGGACGATGCGTCTCGGAAAATATCCGTGCGAGCTCGCCCCCGGCTCCTTCGCGGCGCGCGCCTACGGGGAGAGCCTCGTCTCGGAGCGCCACCGTCACCGGTACGAAGTCAACCAGGAGTTCCTGCCGGCGTTGAAGGAAGCGGGCATGTCGTTCACCGGAATGTCGCCCGACCGGAAGTTCGTCGAGATCATCGAGCTGCGCGACGACCACCCCTGGTTCCTCGGCTGCCAGTTCCATCCGGAGCTGAAATCGAAGCCGTTCGCCTGCCATCCGCTCTTCCGCGACTTCGTCCGGGCGGCAAGAGCCCACCGCGCGGCGAGAGAAGAAGAGGGGGCGCGCCGGGCGATCCCGGTCGAAATCCGCCGGGAGATGGCCTGACTCCAGTCCGCTCCCTCCAGATCGCGCCGGGCTACTCGATCGGGGATGGAGCTCCGCTCCTTTTCTTCGCCGGCCCCTGCGTCATCGAGTCGCGAGCCCACGCGGTTGCGATGGGAAGGCGGCTCGCCGGGATCTCAAGGGAAACGGGGGCGAAGATCGTCTACAAGTCCTCTTTCGACAAGGCGAATCGGTCTTCGCGCGATTCGTTCCGCGGCCCGGGACTCGCGGAGGGTCTCGACATCCTCGCGGAGGTCAAGTCGGCGACGGGCTTGCCCCTCCTCTCCGACGTCCACGAGCCGGAGCAGGCGGAGGAGGCCGCACGGGTCTTGGACGTCCTCCAGATTCCGGCGTTCCTTTCCCGCCAGACGGACCTCCTCGTCGCGGCGGCGAAGACCGGCAAACCGTTGAACATCAAGAAGGGCCAGTTCCTCGCGCCCGACGACATGGGAAACGTGGTCGAGAAGTGCCGGGCCGCCGGCAACGAAAACCTGATCCTCTGCGAACGCGGCGCCTCGTTCGGCTACCACGATCTCGTCGTGGACATGAGGTCCTTCCCGATGATGCGGACGTTGGGATTTCCGATCGTGTACGACGCGACGCACTCGCTCCAGCTTCCGGGCGGCGGAAAGGAGACGGGCGGTTTGAAGCAATACGCCCCGGTGCTCGCGCGGGCCGCGGCCGCGACGGGTTGCGTGGACGGCTTCTTCCTCGAGGTCCACGACGATCCGGACCATGCCCTCTCGGACCGGACGACGCAGCTGGATGTGGGGATCCTGCCGAATCTGATTCGCTCATTGACTGCGATTGCCGCTCTGGCGCGGCAGTAGATCGCGGCGCGACGAGTCTCCCGAGGTAATCGAGGGAGGAGCGTCGCACCGCGGGAGCGGACGCGAGCGGAGGGATCAGGCGCTCGGTCGAGGCTCGTTTGCCGAGCCGAGCGCCTTGGCGGAGCCAGATCTCGAAGCGAAGCGACCGCGACGGTCAGGACGCCTTCTCGAAGCCCTCCACGTCGTAGCCCGCGTCGATCCACGCGTCGAGGCCGCCGGCGAGGGGCCTCACTTTCTTGTATCCCCTCTCGATCAGCATGCGGGCCACACGGGCCGCCGACGCCTCGTTCGGTCAGGTGCAGTAGAGGACGACCTCGCCATCGGGCGGAATGCCCGGAAGCTTCGCGTCGAGCTCGGTGACGTCCATGGTCGTCGCGCCGGGGATCCGTCTCGGATCTCGTTGCCTCTCCCCCTTTCCCCGCACGTCGACGACGACCGGCTTCTCCCCTTTTTCGAAGAGCGCGCGCAGATCTTCGACGCTGATCCGCGCCATCCGAAGGGCCTTGTAGAACCGCCGTCTCTGCCAGAACTTGTAGAGGACGAAGAGAACGAGACCGACGGCCAGCAGGTAAAAGGCTCCCGTGCCCATCCCCTCGAGAAACGACAGGACGTCGTCGATCGCCCGGTGAAAGACGAAGCCGATCAGGAGGCCGCCCCCCGCCCACAGCACGGTTCCGATCGTGTCGTAGAAGAGGAAGGACGGGAGGCTCGCGCCCATTGCCCCGGCGAGCGGAGGCGCGACCGTCGAGAACCCGGTGATGAACTTCGAGGCGACGAGCGACGCCATCCCCCACCGCTCGAAGATGGACTCGGTGTGCCGGACGCACGAGTCGGGAGAAAGCGAGACCCGGCAGAGGGTCTTCAGGACCCGGTTGCCGAAGCGCCTCCCGAGCGCGTACCAGACGCCGTCCGCGGCGAGCGAGGCGACGGCGGCGGCGAAGAGAAGCGCCGAAAACGAGAGCTTTCCGTCGCGGGCGAGCGCGCCGGCCACGATCAGCGTGGGAAGTGCCGGGATCGGGATCCCGATCTGCTCCACGAGCACGTTGGCAAAAACCAGCGCCATGCCGTACTGGGCGACGTATGCGACGAGCTTGCTCACCGTTCCCCGTTCGAAACGAATGCAAACGACGCGAGAGAAAGGTTCGAGTAACGGAAGCCGGAGGACAGCTGTTCCGTCGCATCGTTCGCCTGCGCTGCCCCGAGAGCGAAGAGCAGCGGGTCGAAGTGCTCGCTCGCCGGCACCGCGAGCCCGGCATCGGGAGCCAGCTCGCGGTACCGGACGATTTCGTCCTTCTCGCGTCGAACGACTCGCGCCCGCACCCATTCGTCGAAACGCTCTGCCCACTCGTCGACTGCGCCTTCGGTCCGATCGAGACGGGCGAGGCCAAGGTTGTGGACGATCCCGCCGCTTCCGACGAGGAGAACGCCGCTCTCTCGCAGCGGCGCGAGCACAGCCCCCATCTGGAGCGCCGTCTGCGGTTCCCGCGGCACCGGGAGAGAGACTTCGACGACCGGCACCGATGCTTCGGGATAGAGGAGCGAGAGCGGGATCCAGACGCCGTGATCCCAGCCCCGGGTCGGATCCGGCTCAGTCGGGAGCCCGGCGTCGGAGAGCAGGCGGACGACCTCTCCGGCGAGCGTCGGCGATCCGGGCGCCGGATACATGAGCTCGTAGAGAGCCTTCGGAAATCCGCCGAAGTCGTAAAGGAGCGGTGGCCGCGCGGCCGCGTTGACGCGGATCGGCCAGGGGGCCTCCCAGTGCGCTGACACGATCACGATCGCAGCGGGCCGCGGAATCCGTTCCCCGAAGCGCCTCAGGGCGCGACCGTACTCGCCCGAGTCGATCGCGAACATCGGCGAGCCGTGAGAAACGAAAAGAGCCGGAGCGCCGGTCACGATGCTCATTCTCGTACCCTACGCCTCGGGGGAGCGAACGGTTTCCGCACCGAGTGGCGGACTGCGGGGACAGACGTCTCGCGGAGCTGATCCGTATCGATCTGGGGGATGGCAAGAGATACGCAGGGGCGACCGCCGGAGCGGACCGCGGCGATCAGGCACCTGCACGACGACGACCTCGTTCTCTACCACTACGGCGAGATCCGGACCGCGCCCGCCGAAGGACATCTCCGGATCTGCCGGGGCTGTCGCGACCGGCTCCAGACGCTCACCCTCGATCTCGAGCGGCTGTCCCTCGCTCCCCCGCCGCCCGCCACGGCTTCCCGGACCGCCCCGCAAAGCCCCTCGCGACGGCCGAGGCTCGCGGTCTGGCGCCGCCTGCTGCTGCGCCTGGCGTACGCAGGGACGGACCGCCAGGGCTCAAGCCGGGATTCCGGTACGATCCCGGTCTCCGTGGGCCTTCTCTCCGGACTGATCGCCGTCCTTGCGCTCGCGGCTCCGGCCGACAAGCCGGCCGCCAACCTCATCGCGAACGGATCGTTCATCGGCAACGTCACCGGCTGGAAAGCTTCGGGGAGTGACTCGAATTCGGAGACGGGCGGCCTCGCATGGTCGCGACTCGACGCGGGCGCTGCGAAAGGTTCCGGCTCGCTCGACCTCGTGACCTCGGCCACGGCGGACCGCGACTCCTTTCGCGTTGGGCAATGCGTCCGGATCGAGTCCGGCGTCGAGAACCTTCTTTTCGGAGGTCGAATCCGCGTGCCGACCGGACAGAAGGCGCGGGGCATTGCGAACCTGGAGTTCGAGCGCTTCGAGACCGCGGATTGCTCCGGCCCGGTGGTGCCCTTCGAAGGCCTCGGTGGAGTCACGAACGCCGACTTCTGGGCGACGCGCCAGGAGCTCGTCGCGGCGGCCGGCGCGCGGTCCGTCCGTCTCGTTGCGTTGGTCACGAAATACTACGAGTGGAAGGAGGGCGACGAGATCGGCGAGGCGGACGACGGGAACCCCTTCCGCGCCGGCTTCGACGACCTGTTCGTGAGGGTTCTCGAGAAGAACCCGCCGGCGGGGCGGGAGCCCCTCCCGGCCGAGCCCTCGCGCTTCACGCCGGCCGCCGCGCCGCCGAAGAAAGCGCGGTGGGGCGCGAACGTCGTCCTTCCGCCCGTGCTGACGCTCGCAGTCCGGGATGCCGAGGGCCACCCCCATCCCGCGGGCGTGGTCGCAGAATGCTCGAGCCTGAACGCCGTCCAGCTCGAGGTGAACTTGAAAAGCCCCTACGCCGACGACGATCCTCGCTTCTATCCGCTCGAGCCCGTTTCTCTCGCCGGGGAGGGAGGTCTCGGCCCCCGCCCGACCGTCGAGATCGGAATGTTCGTGGCGGGCGACCGGCAGCGCCGACTCGTCCCGATCGCCTGCAGCGGCCCCCCGGTCGAGCTCCGAGTTCTCGGCGATCGAAACCAGCGCGTCGGAGGAATTCGAGCGTTCTACGACTGCCTGAGGACCGCGCTGCCGCGGGAGACCCGCGCGCGGGCTCCCGAGCGGCCGAGCGACGAAGACCTTCTCGGGTGGACGCTTGCCGGCTCGATCATCGCGAACCCTGCCGGCGAGTACGAGATCGTGGCCCGCTACCGGGCGCTCGAGGCGGGGTTCTGGCACGAGCCCGTCCTGTCGAATCCGGTCAAGATTCGAATCGTGCGCAAGGAGCCGTGCCCGGAGCCGACCGGAAGTCGATGACCGGAGCCGATCGCTAGCGCGCCACGGGTTTCTGCCGGCGCTCCTCAGAACCGGCCGGGAGTTCTCGTCGAAGGACGCCGGCTGCGGTCGGCGGGACCGGGGGCCTTAAGATGGACGCGTGATCCTGGACGCCGCCCGGAAGGTCCTCCAGATCGAGGCGGATTCGGTCCAGGAGCAGATTCGCAACCTGGGCCCGGATTTCGAGAGCGCCGTCGAAGAGATCTCCGCCTCCGCCGGGCGGCTCTGCGTCACCGGGCTCGGCAAGTCGGGTCTGATCGGCCAGAAGATCGCGGCGACGCTCTCCTCTACCGGAACGCCCGCCTACTTCCTCCACGCCGCCGAGGCGAGCCACGGCGACCTCGGTATGCTGGTCCCCGGCGACACGGTCCTCGCGCTCTCCTTTTCCGGAGAGACGCCGGAGGTCGTGCGCCTCCTGGAGTTCGCGCGCGAGCGCAACGTCCGCGCGATCGCCATGACCGGGGAGCCGGGCTCCTCCGTGGGCCGTGCGGCCGATCGGGTGATCTCCGTCGCGATCTCGCAGGAGGCCTGCCCGCTGAACCTGGCTCCGACGGCCTCGACCACCGCCATGCTGGCCATGGGAGACGCGCTCGCGATGGCGATCTCGGAGAAGCGCGGTTTCCGCGAAGAGGACTTCGCGGCGCTTCATCCGGGTGGCCGCCTGGGAAAGAAATTCCTCAGGGTCAGGGACTTGATGCGCACCGGAGACCGGATCCCGCTCGTGACGCGGGACACCCCGATGACCGAGGCCATCCACGAGATGTCCCGCAAGATGATGGGAGTGACCGCGGTCGTCAACGGCAGCGGAGAGCTGGCCGGGGTGATCTCCGACGGAGACCTGCGGCGGCTGCTCGAGAAGGATCCCTCGCTCCTCGCGCGAACCGCCGGCGAGTGCTCGCATGCCCGACCGAAGACGATCGCCGGCGAGGACCTCGCTTCGGAGGCGCTCGGAAGGATGCAGCAGGCGAAGATCACTTCGCTCTTCGTCGTGGACGGGTCGGGCGGCCTGACCGGGGCGATCCATATGCACGACCTGCTCGCGGCGGGAATTGCTTGAGGGGTCGCAAGGGAATCCAGGCCCTCTTCTTCGACGTCGACGGCGTGCTGACCGACGGCCGCCTTTACATGGACGACCGCGGCCGCGAGCTGAAGGTCTTCGACACGAAGGACGGGCACGGCATCAAGATGGCGATCGCCGCGGGGCTCAAGGTCGTCTGGATCTCCGGACGGCGGTCGCCCGCGACGGCGAGGCGAGCGCGGGACCTGGGCGTTCGACTCTGCTACCAGAAAGTGGACGACAAGGAAGCGCTCTACCGCAACCTCTGCCGGCGCTGGGCGCTCCGTCCATCCGAGACGGCGGCCATCGGCGACGACGAGCCGGACGTCCCGCTGCTCGAGGCCGCGGGCTTCTCGGCCTGCCCGTCGGATGCGGCTCCCCCCGCGCGGGAGGCCGCCCAGGTCGTTCTGAAGAGCCCGGGCGGCCGTGGAGCGGTGCGGGAGTTCATCGAAATGATCCTGGCGCGAAACGGGGTGACGACAAGAACCGTCAGGAGGCATCGATGAAGACTCCTGACAAGGAAACAATCGCCCTGGCGCTGGCTGTTGCCGCCGCCTTCCTCGCGTGGCTCACCTTCTGGACAAACCTGAAAGTTCGGCGAGTCGAATGGCTCTCTCGCCTGTACGAATCCTTTTACGTGAGGCCAGAGCTGAAGGCGATCCGCGCAACGCTCGATTACCCGGGTCCGAAGCTGGATCGGCTTCACTACTGCATCGTGTCCGATCCGGACAACTCGGCAGAGCTGGAGCCTCTCGTCGACTATCTCAACTTCTTTGAGTTCATTGCTGTGCTCAAAAGAATGTCGCAGCTCTCTGAGAAGGAGATCCGACTGATCTTCGGCTATTACCTTGGCGAACTCGCGAAAGACTCGGTTGTTCTTAAATTCTGCAGGGATGGTGGATTCAAGAACCTCCTCGCCCTTCTCGGGAAATTGAACGATGGCAAACAGTACGAGCCGTAAGTCTGTGGCCCCGTCCTACATCTTCGTGTACGGCACCCTTCGCTCGGCACCGTCCCACCAGATGAGCAAGGTGCTCGAGCAATACGCCGACCGGGTCGGGCGGGGGAAATTGCCTGGAATTCTCTACGACGTCGGTCTCTATCCGGGCGCGGTGAGAAAATCCGGGACCCGCGCGTTCGTTTGGGGCGACGTCTACAACTTGAGAGATCCCGGGCGCGCCTTGAAAGTCCTCGACCGGTACGAAGGATGGAACGCGAAGAACCCCGCGGCGGCCGAGTTCCGCCGAAGTCGTGTCACCATCGATCTCGGCCAGGGGAGGAAAGTGCCCGCATGGGTCTATCTGTACAACCAGCCGACGACCGGTCTGCCCCGGATTCGTTCTGGCGACTACTTCAAACGAACGCCCGGCTCCGGTTCGCCTTCTCGTCCCCCGACAAGATCAGGTTCCCGAGCCCACTGACGATTTCTTCCGTTTCCGGAACATCCAGGACATCGCGATCCCCAGCAGGTAAAGCGCCAGCATCGGAACGGCGAACACGGTCTGGGTCGCCACGTCGGGAGTCGGAGTGATGATCGCGGCGACGATGAATGCGACCAGCACTGCGTACTTGAATTTCTTGAGTAACCAGCCTTCGGACACCACCCCCAGCCGGGTCAGAAAAAAGATGAGGATCGGGAGCTCGAAGCAGACTCCGAGGCCCAGGATGATCTTCGTGGCCGTCGAGAGGTACTCGTTGATCGTGATGACCGCGTTGAACTGGGTTCCCACTCCCACCAGGAAGCCGACGACCGCCGGGAACGCCTCGAAGTAGCCGAACGCGCATCCCGTCAGAAAGAAGAAGACGCTCGCGAGGAGGAACGGAATCGCGAAGCGCTTCTCCCGCCGGTAGAGCGCGGGCGCGATGAACAGCCACAGCTGCCAGAGGATCACGGGCGAGGCGAGAATCAATCCGCCCAGGAGCGCAACCCGGAAATAGAGCAGGAACGGCTCGGTGAGCGTCGTGTACGAAAGGTTCTGGCCGGGCGGCAGGAAGCGGCGGACCGGCTTCGCGAGGATTTCGAACAGCAGCGGCGCCTTCGTCCACGCGACCGTGAACGTGATGGCGAGCGCGATCAACGAAACGATCAGGCGGCGGCGAAACTCCTCCAAGTGCTCGAAGAACCCCATCCGGGGAAGCTCTTCGTTTTCGTCCTTGAGCCTCCGTTCTTCCAGCGCTCCTTCCGGTTCCGGCCCGGCGGGACCGACGAGTCTCACCGCTCCACGCCGCTCTCCCCGGCGGGACTCTTCAAGACGGCCGGATCGACCCGGGGGGCGGAGCCGCGGTGCCTTCGGGAGAGGCTTCCCCGGCCGGCGCCGCGGCGACAGAAGCCGCGGCGGAACCGGCGGCGGAGCCCGCCGCCGACGACGCGATCGTGTTCCGAAGCTCCCCCGCCTGCTGGCGAACCGAGGAAACCTCGTCCTGGACTGCGGAGACGTGTTGCTTTCCCTGCTCGATCTCGTCCTCGATCGTGCGTTTCAGGTCCTCCGACGCCCGCTTGAACTCGGCGATGCCGCGTCCGAGCGAACGGCCGAGCTCCGGCAGCTTCTTCGGCCCGAAAACGAGGAGAGCCACCAGAAAAATCAGGACGAGTTCGGGCATTCCAATAGGGCCAAACATGTTTGTGTACTCCGTGAGGGATTCTACGCCGGTCCAGTCCGCGGCGCCCGTTCGGCGGACGGCGGACCGAAACCTTCGAATCGGAGCCCGATCTCTCCATGTCACAATGGCCGCTTCAGGAGGAACCGAGTGAGTCCAAGCCGTTCCCGACTCGTCATCGCCGTCGCCCTTCTCGCAGCATCGACCCTCGCGGGAGGAGCCTTCACGGCGATCCTCTTCGCCTCGCCGGAGCGCGAGGGCCCGCCCCTGGACGAATACGCCGACATCCTGACGACGCTGTCCGAGTGGTCGCCCCAGGCGATCGCGCCGGATCAGTTCGTCTACGCGTCGATCCACGGAATGCTTTCCCGGCTCGATCCCCACACCGCCTTCCTGGAGCCGGAGGACTTCTCCGCGATGCGCGAGAAGCAGCAGGGCTCGTTTTTTGGCCTCGGGATCCAGATCCAGAAGCGGATGGGGCGGATTACGGTCATCGCCCCGATGGAAGGAACACCCGCCTACAAGCTCGGGATCCGGGCGGGCGACGTCATTACGCACATCGAGGACGAGGAGATCAAGGAAGACGTCTCGACCGACGAGGTCGTTCGCAAGCTGCGCGGGCCCAAGGGCAGCCAGGTCACGATCACGATCCGGCGCGCCGGGATCGACGAGCCGCTCCGGATGACCATCACTCGCGCCGAGATCCCGACTTTCTCGGTGCGTTACGCCTTCATGATCGCCCCGGAGACCGGTTACCTGCTGCTCGCCGACTTCACCCACACGTCGAGCCGCGAGTTGAAGTCCGCGATCGAACGGCTCGAGAAGCAGGGAATGAAGAGGCTCCTCCTCGACCTGCGGGGAAACCCGGGCGGGGTCCTCGATCAGTCGGTGGACGTCGCCGACGTGTTCCTCGAAAAGGGATCGAAGATCGTCTACACGCGCGGCCGGACCAGCTCTTCGGCGCAGGACTACCTGGCTCCCGGTGACGGCCTGCACTTCGACAGGCCGCTCGTCGTCCTCGTGAACCGCGGCTCCGCCTCCGCGTCGGAGATCGTCGCCGGCGCCATTCAGGACCACGACCGCGGGTTGATTGTCGGCCAGCGGACCTGGGGCAAGGGGCTCGTCCAGAGCGTCTACACGCTGCCCTACGGCGCCGGCCTCGCCCTGACGACCGCGAAGTACTACACGCCGTCGGGACGCTGGATCCAGAGGGATTTCAGCGACCTGCTCGCCTATGTGAACCCGGAGGACTCCGATACTCCGGGCGAGGAGCCCGAACCCTCCAAGAAGGAGGGGGAGGTGTTCTACACCGACGCGGGACGCGTCGTGTACGCGGCCGGGGGAATCACGCCCGACGTGCTCGTCAAGAACAACCGCGACTCGAAGCTGCTGACGCAGCTCCTCGCCCGCAACCTGCCCTTCAATTTCGCGGTCAACTGGCTCGTAAAGCACCCCGACGTGACCCGGGACGTGACCGTAACGCCGGCCACCCGGGACGAGTTCTTCCGCTTCGCGGAAGCGTCGAAATTCTCGACCGCGGGCGAGTTGAAACGCACCTGGACCGAAGATCCGAACCGCGACCTCCTGGACCTCGCGATCCGCGTCGAGCTGGTCAACGCGAAGTATGGACTGGAGGCAGGTTGGGCGGTCCGCGCGACCGGCGACGCCCAGGTGCAGAAGGCGTTGACCATGTTCGGCGAAGCCCAACGGATCGCGGCTCTGCCCAAGAAGAAGAATCCGGCTCGCGCTTCGCGGGCGAGCTGACCGCGGCCGGGCCGCGGAACCCCTCGGCCGATCCCGGTCGGATTACCGGTGCGTCAGCGTGTTGTTGTTGACGACGAACTTCCGGCGCCCGATCTCTGTCCGCCGCGGCGTTCCGAACGTCGAATCGACGACGTAGATCACGAGGTCGTGCTCCGAGTCGGAGAGGCGCGTCGTGTCGAGCTGGAACGCAAAGCCGACGCTGCTCGAGGGCGCCCTCGGTTCCGCGCGCGGGACGTCCGGCCGCGACAGCCCGTACGTCGCGTTGCCGACGACCTGGCCGTCCACGTCCACTTCGATCCTCTGCACGCCGTTGAAGTCGAACGCCCAGCCGAACACGGTGAAGATCCCGTTGATGAACTGATAGTCCGACGGGGTGTCGATGTATCCGACCGCCGGGAAGTCCGCGCCGGTCGGGTCGCAGAGGACGTCGACCGACATGGCGCCGATCTGAGTGAGCGCTTCCTCCTCGTCCCCGACGCGCACCGCCAGAGTGTGCTTGCCGGGCAGGACGCAGCCGACGATACTTCCGGTCGGCAGCACGATGGAGATCAGCCCGGCGGGGCAAGCTGTATCGGTGGTGGCTGTCGTGTTGACCAGACCGAACGAGAAGAGGAAGCCGGCGTTGTCTGCGTTGACGTACCCGGAGTAGCTCCGCGCGACGTCGGGCCGGTTGATGCCGTAGCAGTTGACGAGGGCGCCGGTCGCGGTCTGGACGCAGTCCGTGCGGGTGTTCGCCAGGATTGCCCCGTCCAAGAGCAGCTCGACGTAGGACACCTGGCCGTGGTCGAGTCGGGCCCCGACGTCGAGCGCCCACCCCGCCACGATGTTGGACAGCACGAATGCGCAAACGTCGGGCGTACAGGGAGACGGGATCCCCACGTCGATCGTCGTGCAGGAGAGGGTGGCCTTGTCGAGCGGGAAGTCGATCTGGCCGAAGGGCGGCAGATTGGCCCCGTTGTTGATGATCTGGACGGTCCGGGTCCCGATGACCCGGGAGGCGCCCAGGTTGTCGGTCACGCGCACGGCGAGCTGATGGACGCCGTTCACGAGCTTCGTCGTATCGATGTTCGCCTGGAAGCCGGTATACAGCGAGTTGGGCACGTCGGGAAACGCCGCGGCGACGTCGGGCCGCGTCGTCCCATAGATTGCGGTCGAGGGGAGCCCGCGACCCACGGCACCCGCGACGATCTGTCCGTCCATCAGGAAATCGATGTGATCGACGTCCTCGTTGTCGAGGGCCCACCCGGAGACCGGAAACGAGCCGTTCGCCCCTTCCACCCCGGCCGGCCCGGGGATGTCGATGTAGCCGAACGGCGCCTGGTTGACGCTGTTGTCCACGATGACGGTGGTCGGTCCGATGATCGTGGTCACCTGGCTCGATTCGGTGACTCGAATCGTGATCGCGTGCGCCCCGTCCGGGAACCGGCTGGCGAGGAAGGACGAAACGTAGCCCGGATTCGGAGTCGCGCTGTTGAAGTAGGTCGGAAAGACCTCGAGGACGTCGGCCCGTGGAAGGTTCGTGTCGGCGCGGTTGGCCAGGGTTCCATCGACGAGCAGCTCGATCTTGTCGATCGCGTTGAAGTCGAGGACCCAGCCGGTGACCTTGACGACGCCCGAAACTCTCTGACCCGGCGTCGGCTGATCGATCACTCCGATCGGCTGAGCCGAGGCACAGGGCGCGAGCAGCCAGGCCCCCGCGACAAGAAGCGCCAGGAGCCCGGGCGACTTCCTAAGCATGCGTTTCCTCCCGAAAATTTAAGAAAAGAATGAGTAAATTGGGGCGGAAAGTCAAGCTCCGTCAGAACTTCGCCTCATTTTTTTCGGCGGGGAGATCGCTTGGATGCTAAAAGCATCGCAGACGGAAGGATTGGCGTGAGGAACATTCGGCCGGCGTCGGCGACGCCCCGGGTGCGGGAGCGCAGACCTTGAAACGGGCGCTCAACTCGCGGGCCGTGCAGATCGGCATCTCCGTGGTCGTCACCGCGCTCCTGCTGGCGTTTTTCCTCCGCGGGCTGCATCTCGCGGAGATCGGGCGCCAGATCGCGTCGGCCTCTCCAGCCTGGCTGCTCGCGAGTCTCGTGATGGGGATCGCGACGTTCCTTCTCCGGGCGGTCCGCTGGACCTGGCTCCTCCGGCCGGTCGCGAGGGTTCCCTTCTATCCCGCGTTCGTCGCCACCGCCTTCGGCTTCGCCGCGAACAACCTGCCGGGCAAGGTCGGAGAGATTCTCCGGCCGGCCCTCCTCGCGCGGTCGCGGAGACTTCCCTTCTCGCCGCTGCTCGCCTCGGTGCTGCTCGAGCGGGTCTTCGACGGCGCCGCGGTGGTCTTCTTCTTCCTGATCGCGGCCGCGACCGGTCTCCCGAGCTCGCGCGGCGTCGGAAAGCTCGTCGTTCCCGCCCTGCTTCTTCTCGTGCTCGTGGCGGCGGTCCTTTTTTCCGTGTTTCGTCGCGGCGCGACCGAACGATTTCTCGAGAGGCTCTGGCGCCGGCTGCCGGAAAGGTTTCAGCCCCGGGCGCGCTCGTTCGCCGAAACGTTCGTGGACGGCTTCGCCTCGCTCAAGAGCCCGAGGCTCCTCCTCCTCGTGACCGCCGGGTCGCTCGCCATGTGGCTCGTCATCAACGTACAGATCTACGCGGTCCTTCGGGCGTTTCATCTCGAGCTTCCCTTTTCGGCGAGCTTCGTCGTGACTGCGGCCGCCGTTCTCGGTCTCATGTTTCCGACCCCCGGAGGTCTTGGCTCTTACCACGTGGCGGTCCAGCTCGCGTTGACCGACGTGTACGGCGTCGCGCGGGATCCTGCGTCCGGAGTCGCGGTCGTCGCGCATGCGATCTCTTTCATACCGATCACGCTCATCGGGATCACGCTCTTCGCGATGACCCCGGTGCGCGTCCGGAAGCTCGAGGAGCTCGCGGAGACGCGCGAGAATCCGGTACCTCGCGCCATAATGGAGGAGTGAAGTGCCCTTTCTGCGGCGCCGTGGACGATCGCGTCGTGGACTCGCGCGAGAGCCGCGAGGGAGAAGTGATCCGCCGCCGCAGGGAATGCGAGTCCTGCGGTCGCCGTTTTACGTCCTATGAGACGATCGAGGAAATCCCCTACATGGTCGTCAAGAAGGACGGCCGGCGGGAAAGTTTCGATCGGAAGAAGCTCCGCGCCGGACTCGTGAAGGCCTGCGAGAAGCGGCCCGTCGCTCCGGCGCAGCTCGATGCGATCGTCGACGAAGTCGAGACCCTTCTCCACGACACCGAGGAACGCGAGATGGCCACCAACGAAATCGGCGCACGTGTGATGGATCACCTCCGCGAGCTCGACAAGGTCGCCTATGTCCGGTTCGCCTCCGTGTATCGAAAATTCGAGGACGTGGACGAGTTCCTGCGCGAGTTGAAGAACCTGCTCGGGCGCGCCGACGCGAAGGCGGCCCCGTGAGCTCGACTTTCGAGCGATGCGGCGATTGAGATTCTTCGGACCGATGGTCGAACTTTCCCGCCTTCAACGCGAGGTCAATCGGCTCTTTTCCCTCTTCGTCGAAAGCAACAACCCGGTGGTCTCGCCGGCGTCGGCCTGGGATCCGAGCGTCGACATCGTCGACGACGGCGAGAGAATCCGTGTTCTCTTCGAGCTCCCGGGCGTCGAGGCCGCGGACGTGAAAGTGAGCGTCCGCGGACGCGTGGTGACGGTGCGCGGGACCAAGAGGGGCAAGAAGCGGCCGCGTGAGGGCATCCGCTTCTTCTGCATGGAGCGCTACTTCGGCTCTTTCGTGAAGTCGGTGCCTCTGCCGAGGCCGGTCAACTCCCGGCAGGCGAAGACCCGGCTCTCCCGGGGGCTGCTCGAAATCGTGCTGCCCCGCGTCCCCGACCTGCGCGAAAAGGAGCACGAGATCCTGGTCAAGAGCGAGGAGGAAAGCTAAACCGTGGTGGATCTCGAAGAAAAAGGCGAGGTCGCCGAGCGCGAGACCGACCTCCCGATTCCCGACATCCTCCCCGTCCTGCCTCTGAAAGACGTGGTCGTCTTCCCGTACATCATCCTGCCGCTCTCCGTATCGCGAGAGAAATCGATCAACGCCGTCGACGCCGCCCTCGCCGAGCAGCGGATCATCATGCTGGTCGCGCAGAGGAGCGCGCAGACCGAGATGCCCCGGCTGCCGGACCTGCATACCGTCGGAACCGTCGCGGCGATCATGCGGATGTTGAAGCTCCCGGACGGTCGCACCCGCCTGCTCGTCCAGGGCGTCACGCGCGCGCGGATCGACTCGGTTCTCTCGGAAGAGCCTTACCTGAAGGTGAAGATCACGCGCCTGGAGGAGTCGGAGCCCGGGAAGGAGATCCCTCCCGAGCACGAAGCACTCGTGCGGAGCGTGAAGCAGAACCTCGAGAAGTCCGTGACGCTCGGCAAGAGCATCTCGCCCGAGGTGATGGTGATCGCGGCGAACCTCTCCGACCCCGCGCGGCTCGCCGATCTGGCGGCCTCGAACCTGGAATTGAAGCTCGAGGACGCGCAGCGGATCCTCGAGTCGACCGACCCGATCGAGCGGCTCCGGCTCGTCAACGAGAACCTCGCGCGCGAGATCACGGTGCTCTCGATGCAGCAGGAGATCTCGACGCAGGCGCGGGGCGAGATGGACCGTTCGCAGCGGGAGTACTACCTCCGCCAGCAGCTGCGCGCGATCCAGCAGGAGCTCGGTGAAGGCGAGGAGCTGTCCGAGGAGCTCGAAGGGTATCGGCGAATCGTCGCGGAGAAAAAGATCACCGCCGAGGCCGCCGCCGAGATCGAGAAACAGATCAAGCGGCTCGAGAGGAGCCATCCCGATTCCGCCGAGACCGCGATCATCCGGACCTATCTCGACTGGATGACCGGGTTGCCGTGGGGGACTTTTTCCGAGGACGCCGGCGACATCGACCGCTCCCGGAAAATCCTGGACGAGGACCACTACGACATCGAGAAGGTCAAGGAGCGGATCGTGGAGTTCCTGGCGGTCCACGCGTTGAAGAAGACGTTGAAGGGGCCGATCCTCTGCTTCGTGGGACCTCCGGGCGTTGGAAAGACTTCTCTCGGCCGATCGATCGCGCGGGCGCTCGACCGAAAGTTCGTTCGCCTCTCACTCGGCGGCGTGCGCGACGAGGCGGAGATCCGCGGACACCGCCGCACGTACGTCGGCGCGATGCCCGGACGCATCATCCAGGGAATCCACCAGGCCGGGACGTCGAATCCGGTGTTCATGCTCGACGAGATCGACAAGATCGGAGCGGACTACCGGGGAGATCCGAGCTCGGCGCTCCTCGAGGTCCTCGACCCGGAGCAGAACTTTTCCTTCCGCGATCACTACCTCGGGGTGACGTATGACCTTTCTCGCGTTCTCTTCATCGCGACGGCGAACATCCTCGACCCGATCCAGCCCGCTTTCCTCGACCGGATGGAGATCATCCGGCTCTCCGGGTACACCCTCGAGGAAAAGCTCGCGATCGCCAGGCGACACCTGATCCCGAAACAGATGGACGAGAATGGAGTCACCGAGGTGAACATTGAGTTCACCGACGGCGGAGTACGGAAGATCATCGAGGCGTACACGCGCGAGGCGGGGCTGCGCAATCTGGAGCGCGAGATCGGCGCCATCTGCCGGAAAGTCGCGGTGGCCGTCGCGAAGGGGAAAACTCGGCGTTATCGAATCACGGCGGCGTCCGTCGAGAAAATGCTCGGCGCAATCAAACACTTCTCCGACGAGCTCCTGAAGAAGGACCAGGTGGGCGTCGCCACCGGCCTCGCGTGGACCTCGGTCGGCGGCGACATCCTCTTCGTCGAGGCCCTCGCGGTGCGCGGAAAGGGCGGGCTCCGGTTGACGGGTCAGCTCGGCGACGTCATGAAAGAGTCGGCACAGGCGGCGATGTCGTACGCGCGCGCGCACGGCGGCGACCTCGGGATCCCGGCGGACTTCTTCGAAACGCACGACGTCCACGTCCACGTCCCGGAAGGCTCGATCCCGAAGGACGGCCCCTCCGCCGGAATTACCATGGCGGCGGCGATGATCTCGGCGTTTACCCACCGGAAGGTCCGGCGCGACGTGGCGATGACCGGCGAGATCACGCTGCGCGGCGAAGTCCTTCCGATCGGGGGAGTCAAGGAGAAGGTGCTGGCGGCGCGGCAGGCGAAGTTCACGACGGTCATCCTGCCGAAGCTGAACCGCCGCGACGTGCTCCAGACGAGCTCGCGAGTTCTCCACGGCATGACCTTCCGGTACGTCGAAAACGTGGAAGAGGTCCTCGCGATCGCGCTCCTGCCGTTCGAGCCCGAGTCCGTCGAACCGGAGGCGGAGCGCACCGGCCCACCGCCCGTCCCCGAGGGACGAGAGATTCCCGTTCAGCCGGAAGAGCCGCCGGCGCGCCCCCCGCAACCGGTCGCGCGGGCCCGACGTAAGTCTTCGTCATAATCCCGGCCCATGAGGGCCGAGGATCGCTTCGTCGAGCGTCTCCGCGCCGCGCTCCCGTCCGACGAAGCGCTCCTGCTCGGTCCCGGCGACGACGCCGCGGTCGTGCAATGCGCGGCCGGACCGCTCATCGTCTCGACCGACACGCTCGTCGAAGACGTCGACTTCCTGCCCGGAGAGGACCCGAAGCGACTCGGCCGGCGCGCCGTGTCGGTCGGCCTCTCCGACCTCGCCGCCATGGGTGCGTGGCCGGAGTTCTTTCTCCTGACGATCGGGTTCCCCGATTCCGCGCGGGAAGATCTCCCTCTCGTTCTCGCTCTCGCCGCGGCGAAGCGCGCCCGGGAATTCGGCGCGCGTCTCGCGGGAGGCGACCTCTCGCGAGCCGCGGAAGTTTTTCTCTCGACGGCGATCTGGGGCCGCCCGTCCGGCGAAGTCCTCAAACGCTCCGGAGCGCAGCCCGGCGACGGCATCTTCCTGTCCGGCTGGCCGGGAGACGCCGCCGCGGGACTCGCGATCGCTCGCGCGCGCGCCGGCGTCGAACCGACGTCGAGGGCAGGCGACTGGACGCCGGAAGCCCTCGCTCCCATGGACGAAACCGCTCTTCTCGCCGCGTATCGCGATCCGGAGCCGCGGCTGCCGCTCGGTCGAGGGCTCGCTTCCCAGGACCTGGCGACCGCGGCGATCGACGTCTCTGATGGCGTGGGCACCGACGCGGGGCGCCTCGCTCGCGCTTCCGGAGTCCGGCTGGTGATCGAGAGCGATAGCCTTCCGCTCTCCCCCGCTCTCCTCGCCTTTGCGCGTCTCGCCGGACGCGATCCGGTCGAGATGGCGGTCGGGGGCGGGGACGACTACGAGCTCCTCTTCACCGTTTCCGCCGGCAAGACCGGTCGATTCGCGGACCCCCCGCCCGAGTGGGGCGTTCCCGTTCGCCGCATCGGCCGCGTGGAATCGGGCGCCGGGGCCTTCCTCGAGGACGAACGGGGACTGCGGCCGATCGACGAGCTCGGTTACGATCATTTCGGAGTCCCGCGATGAACTGGCAGACTCCGCGCGCATTCCGGCGGCGACGCCTCCATCCCTTGAAGCTTTCGCGGAGGTTGAAGGTCCTGCTCGCGGATCTGCTCGGGCGGGAGGAATCCCCGGAACGGGTCGCCGCCGCGATCGCGCTCGGTATCGGCGTCGGGTTCTCGCCGTTCCTCGGAGTCCATTTTCTGATCGCGATCGGGCTCGCATTCCTCTTTCGACTGAACCGAATCGACGCGTTGCTCGGTCAGTTCGTCGGAAACCCGTGGACGCTCCCGCCCGTGTACGCCGCCGGGTACGCGCTCGGCCGCAAGCTTCTCCGGTACTCCCGCCGGAGAGTTCCCGACCTGCCGTGGGATCGGCTGCTCCACCGCGATTTCTGGCATGCGTTCACGGGAACCGCTCTGCGACCTCGACTCCTTTCCTTCCTCGTGGGGACGCTCGTCCTGGCGACTCTCATCGGCCTGGCGGCCTACTTCGTCGTTCGCGCCGTGCTCGGGGTCTACCACCGCCGGCATCCGCGCGTGGCCGAGCGGGCTCGACGGAGAAAGCGTCACCGCCGGGATGCCCGGCAGGCTCGGATTCGAGAGCTCTGAGCGACTTCTCGACCGCCGCAAACCGGGATCGATACGACGAATCCCGGGTCGCGATCGAAAGGAGCCGATCGAAGTCGGCCGGCGAACGCGTCAGGCGAAAGATCGCCTCGGCCGCGATCCCTTCGGCGAACCTCTTGCCGCGGCGCCGGCTCGTGTCCGCGAGGAGCCGAAGAGCCGTCACGTCCCGCGGACGGCGGCGGAGGACCTCCCGCGCCTCGCGACGCGCTTCCGTGATCCTTCCCCGGTCGAAGAGCCATTGCGCGTAGCCGAGGCGGAACGTGGCGCCGTGCTTCGCGAGCGCGATCGCGTGCCGCCAGTCCGCTTCGGCGGTCGGCCGACCGAGGCGCGAGCGGACGATCGCCAGCCGGTAGGCGAGCGCCGTCGACTTCGGATTCTTCGCGAGCCCTTCCGCATAGGCGCCCTCGGCGCCGGACCAGTCCTCGCGAAGCTCCCGCACGAATCCCAGGTGGAAAAAACCGTTCTCGTAGGTCGGCGCGACCGCGAGCGACTGGAGGAACGATTTCTCCGCTTCCGCCAGGTTTCCGAGCCTCTGCTCCACGAGGCCCTTGCCCGCCCAGGCGTCGAAGAACTTCGGATAGATCCGGGTCGCGCGGGCATACTCCTCGAGCGCGACGGAAAGACGAGCCTTCTCCGCCGACACCCACCCGAGGTTGTAGTGGGCCTTGGCGCTCTCGGGAGAGGTTCGGACCGTCTCGGTGAAGAGAGTCTCGTCGTCCTTCCAGACCGGATTTCGCACGACGGTCCGAGCCGCGAACGCGAGCGCGACGGCGAAGAGGAGCCAGACGCGCCGGTGCGATAGCACTGCCGCCCCCCGCGCCCTCCCGAGGATCGCCGTCGCTAACACCAGCACAAAGCCGGCCGACGGAAGGTACGCGAGACGTTCCCCGAAGATCGTGCCGATCGGGAAGAACAGGTTCACCGTCGGGGCGAACGCGACGGCGAAGAAGAGGAACCCGAGCGACATCTCGGGCTGATCGCGCAGCCTTAACACACTCGCGACCAGGAGAGCGGCGAGGAGAAAGAGCGCAGCGATCCCGGGGACGTCGAACCCGTGGCGGACCGGGATCGACCAGGCGGATTCGTCGGCGGAGAGACGCAGCGGGACGAGCAGCCGTCCGACGTAGCGCAGAAGGATGGCCGCGGCGTTCGACACGCGTTCGCCCGCCGGGAGCGGGGCAAGCGGGTTCTCCAGCTCGAAGATCCGGAAGATCCGGGCCTTCAGGAATCCGCCGAGCACCCACCGCCGCAGAAGGAAGCTCGCCGTGAGCAGCACCGCGGAGCCGGCGTACAACGGGAGACCGAGGCGAAACGCCCGGACCAACCTCCGCCGGAGGGATCCCTCTTCGAGCCGGCAGAAAGCCAGAAACGCCAGGGCCGGGGCCACTGCGGCGCTCTCCTTCGCCAGGACGCCGAGCGCGTAAAAGAGGAGCGCAATCGCGATGAGACGAATGCGGCCGCGCTCCCGGCGGCGGATCTCGAGCGCGGCCAGCAGAAACCCGAAGACGAACGCCGCCGCGAGCGTCTCGCCCCGGCCGACGAGGCTCGTCACCGCCTCGACGTGAATCGGATGCACCGCGAAGAGAAGCGCCGCTCCGAAGGCCGCGGTGGCGGGCACCTGGAGCCCGGCGAGGAACCGGGCGAAGAGGATCGTGACGAGAGCGTGGAGCGCCACGTTGGCGATGTGAAACCCGAGCGCTTCGCCGTCGTGGATCCACCACTGCACCGCGTACGAGACGAGGAGCACCGGGCGGTACCCGGTGCCGAGCCCGCGCGGGCCGCCGAAGTAAGGCGTCGTGAAGATCGACCCGATGCCGGCCGGCCCGTGGATCCGGACGTCGTCCCGAATGATCGCTTTGTCGTCGTAAGTGAAATTGCCGGTCAACCCGTTCGCGTAACAGACGAGGCACGCGGCGAGGAGGAGAAGAGTCTCGGTTCGATGCGCCCGTTCCGCACGCCGGTGGTTGGTCTCCATCCGGCGGCGAACTCTACTTTGGAGCCGGGACTCCTTTCGGACCCGCGACGCGAGACCTTGGACTCGGGACGGCGAGCCCCTTCATCAGGTAGAGGAGCGCCTGCCGCGAGAGCCCGAGATCGCGGGCGGCGCGGCTGCGGTTGCCGCCCGACCGTTCCAGGGCTTCCCGCACGATCCGCCGGCGGTGGGCGGCGATGCGCGAGCGATAGTCGCCGGCGGCGCCTGCCGCCCGCAATCCCGGTCGGATCGAGGCCGGGAGGAGTTCCGAGGAGACCGCTCCGCCCGACTCCGCGAGCGCGGCCGCCTGGCACATCGCGTTCTGCAGCTCCCGGACGTTGCCGGGCCACTGGTGCGCCAGCAGGAGCTTCTGCGCTTCCGGCGTCAGGCGCAGCGGGCCGCGCGCGAACTCTTTCGCAAAGCGGTCGAGGAAGTGCCGGGCGAGGAGGAGTGCGTCACGGCCGCGGTCTCTCAGAGGCGGCAGCGCGATGATCGCCACGTGGAGGCGGTAGTAGAGATCTTCCCGAAAGCGCCCCGCCTCGACTTCCTTCACGAGATCTCGCGATGTGGCGGAGACGACCCGGACGTCGACGGCGCGCGCCCGGTTCTCTCCGACGCGCCGGAGCTCCCGCTCCTGGAGCGAGCGTAGCACCTTCGCCTGCAGCGACAGGCCGAGGTCGCCGATCTCGTCGAAGAAGATCGTTCCACCCGATGCCTCCTCGAGCAGGCCCCGGCGGTCCCGCTCCGCTCCCGTGAACGCCCCGCGCACGTGACCGAACAGCTCGCTCTCGAGGAGCGCCGCGGGAATCGCCGGAACGTTCACCGACACGAAGGGACCTCCCGATCGGGGCGAGAGCGTGTGGACCGCGCGGGCAGCCGCCTCTTTGCCGCTTCCCGATTCGCCCAGCACGAGAACGGTGACGTTCTGCGGAGCGAACCGGACGAGGCGCCGGAAGGGCTCGCTCATCGAGGCGTCCGTCGTCACCACGCCGACACGGCGCCATCCCTCCGCGAAATCCGAAGGCGCATCGAAACCGTCCCCGCGGTAGAGGAGCGTCTCCAGAAGGAGGGCGATCGGAGCAAAGACCTCTTCGCCGACCGGCGGCGCGAGCGCCAGCTCGAACCGCGCGCCACCCGCGTCGAGCGCGCGGCGCTCGACCTCGCAGCCGTGCGGCTCGCCCAGTCGAACGACCTCACGGCCCTCGCCATCCAGGATCGAGAGCGCCTCGAGCCCGAGCGCGGACAGCGGCGCTTGCTTCTCCCCTCCCGACGCCGCCGCGGCCACCGCGTCGCGGAGGGCGCGCAGGACCTCGAGAGGCGGCCCCGCTGCCGAGCCGCCCCGAGAGCCCGCGCTATCCACGTACAAGGATTGTCTCGAGATCACGGAAGAAGTCCGGGTACGACTTCGCGACGCAGCCCGGGTTCTCGATCAAGGCTCCGGGTACGGCGAGCGACAGAAGCGCCGCCGCCATCGCGAGCCGGTGATCGTCGAACGTCGGAAGCCGCACGATTCCGTTCCGGCGACGGGGAGGTCCGGTGATCGAAAGTTCCCCTGCCCGCTCGCCGCCGAGAGCGCCCGCCGCCTGCGCGAGCGTTGCGAGCGCCGCGATGCGATCGCTCTCCTTCAGGCGGAGGTGCCCGATTCCGAGAAAGCGGCTCTCCCCATCCGCGAACGCCGCCAGCGCCGCGAGAACCGGCACCGCATCTGGAAAGTCGCGCGCGGGAACCGAGACCGGGGCGAGAGAACCCCGGTCTGCCCGGGCCCGGATTGCGACGGCATTGCGCTCCGTCGCGACACCCATCGACTCGATCGCGTCGAGGGCGAGAGCGTCGGCGTCGGGGGAAGGCCAGGGCAGACCGGTGACCGAGACTTCCCCTCCCGCGATCCCGGTCGCCGCGAAGAACGGAAGCGCGGAGGACCAGTCTCCCGGCACTTCGTAGGAGCGCAGGGCAACATTCCCGCGTTCGACCTCGATCTCGCCGGAGGTGCCGCGCCGGACGGCGTGGCCGAACTCCGCGAGCGTCCGGAGCGTCGTCTCGACGTAGGGGGCCGAGGCGACCGGCCCTTCCGGGCGCACCGAAAGGCCACCGTCGACCGCGACTCCGGCGAGAAGAAGCGCCGAAAGAAACTGACTCGAGCGGGACGCGTCGACTTCGATGGAGGCCCGTCGGAGACGTCCGCCGCGGATCGAAAGCGGAAGAAAGCCTTCGATGCCGCCCTCCGTCACTTCGGCTCCGGCGAGGCGAAGCGCGGCGAGAAGCTCCCCCATCGGGCGCTCCCGGAGGCGGGGCGAGCCGGTCAGGAGGTAGTGCCCCGGAACCGCGCAGGCGAGGGCCGCCAGGAATCGGGCGGCCGTGCCGGACGCTCCCGCGTCGAGGACGACGTCCGCGTTCCCGGTCCGGCCGAGCGGTCCTCCGACGGCGATGCCGGCGCGCGTCCTGTCGACGACGGCGCCCATCGCCTCGAGACAGCGCGTGAGAGCGCGCGTGTCGTCCGAGTCGAGCGGGCGAACGAGCTCCACCCGCTCGGAAGAAAGCGCCGCGAGGACGAGCGCCCGGTTCGTCGCGCTCTTCGACGGCGGGGCGTGAACGGCTCCGGAGACGGAGCGAACGGGCGGAGAGGCCAGGAAGTCCCGCATCGCGCGGGTCAGATCGCGACGGACTCCGACAGGCCGACGAGGCGCATCGTCCCGTCGTCGGAGACCTCCATCCACCGTCTCTCGTCCACGAAAGCCGGCAGGATCTCGACCCGGCCGCCGTCGACAGTGTCGCTCCACGACCGGTGGAAGTGCCCGAGAAGGAGCACGTCGTAGCCGTCCCGGAACCGGCGCGCCGCGAAGGCGCGGATCATTTCGACCGGCAGGCGGGTCTTGTGCTTGAAGTTCGAGCGGTAAAGCCGGGCCTCGACCTTCCAGACGAAGCGGTTCGCCGCTCTTCGCGGGAGAAAATCGATCGCCCTGCGGGAGATCGGGTTCTTCGAGATCGCCCGCCAGAGACGGTAGGGACGGTCCTCCTCGTTCAGGAGGTCGCCGTGAGTCAGGAGAAACCGCCGGCCGCCCTCCACGAAAGTCTCCTCGTCGCAGACCTCGCGAAACTTCGATTCGACGTAGGAACCGCGCAAGAAGAAGTCGCGGTTGCCCTCGACGTAGGTCACCGGTACGCCGGCGGCGCGGAGACGGTCGACGGCCTCCAGAAACCGGGCGATCGCGGGGGTCTCGAACTTCGGGTGGGCGATGAAGAAATGGAAAATGTCACCCAGGAGCGAGATGGACGTCGCTCCCCGCCGGCGGGCCTCCTCGAGGGCCTTTAAAAAAGGTCCCTCGTCGCCCTTCTCCCGGCCCACGTGACAGTCCGCGAAGACAGCCCTCACACAATCCCCATCGGCGCGGAAAGATAGCCTAAAGAAGAGTTTTCGACCTGTGGCGGCCTTCCGCGGGATTATTCGGGGGCTAGCGACGGTATTCTGTTTGTCGTCGAAATCGCGAACCTTTCGGGGGATAAATGCTCCGTCACCAGGTCCTTCGGCTCTCGATTGCCGTCTCTCTCTCTCTCTCCCTCTCCCCCGCCGCCCGGGCGCTTCGTCCGGTTTCCGCGCAAGAGGCGCCGAAGGCCAACGCGAAGCTCCTCCGCGCGCTCGCGGAGGGGGCCGAAGAGGTCCGGGTGATCGTTGGCGTCTCCGACGGCACGCCTTCCGCGCGGGCGCTTCTCGAGCGGCCGGACCCGGCGGGCGAGCCGGCCCGGCGCATCCGCCGGTTGGACGCCCAGAAGCGGCTCGCCGGAGACCTCCCGCAGAACGAATTCCGGGTCCGGCACTACGCCGAGAGCTTCTCTCTCCTCTCCGGAAGCGCCACGCGAGACGGCGTCATCCGGCTCGCGAACCGGCCCGACGTGGCCTGGGTCGCGCTCGACGAGACCCGCCGGCGCTTTCAGACCAGCCCGCAGGCTTCGCAGACGCTCATCCGCAGCGATGCGGCGAACGCCGCCGGCGTCACCGGGGCCGGCCAGACGGTCGCCGTCCTCGACACCGGCGTGGACTACACGGTGTCCGCCCTCGGTGGGGGCGGATTCCCCAACGCGAAGGTCATCGGGGGAATGGACACCGCGGACGAAGACAACGACCCCATGGACTGCGACGGCCATGGGACGTCGGTCTCTGCGATCATCGCCGGGCCGAACGGCGTCGCTCCGGACGCGAAGATCGTGGCGATCAAGGTCTTCGCGTCGACCGACACGACCAACTCGACGTGCAAGGACACGGCGTTCGTCTCCGACATCATCCAGGGAATCAACTTCGCCATCTCGCACAAAGCGGACCTTCGTATCGGCGCGATCAACATGAGCCTGGGCGCCGAGCCCGACGATGCGACGGACCAGGGCTATTGCGACACTTCGGAGCCGGCGGAGGCGGCGGCAATCGACTCCGCCGTCACCGCCGACATCGCGGTCGTCGTCGCCGCGGGCAACGGGCTGTTCACTCACTCACTCGCGGCGCCCGCCTGCATCTCCTCGGCGATCTCGGTCGGGGCGGTGTATTCGCTGTCGTCCGCTCTCGTCCGCTGGAGCGACTGCACGGACCAGCCCGTGACGCCGGACCTGGTGACGTGCTTCTCCGACTCGAATACGAACCTTTCCCTGCTCGCTCCGGGAGCCTTCTGGAGCACGGTCGGCAAGGGGGGCCGGATCGTTCCCAACTTCGGCGGCACGTCGGCGTCGACCCCGGCGGCTTCGGGGTCGATCGCGCTCGTGCGCCAGGCGCGGCCGGACTTGACCGCCTTCGGAGCGCTCGGGATCCTCCGGTCGACCGGGAGTCCCGTCACCGACCCCCGCAACGGGATCATCACGCCGCGCGTGGACACGCTCGCCGCCGTACAGCTCGCGGTGGGGCGGTTCGGCGGCTTCGTCGGCGGTCCCGTGGCCATTCCCGACGGGACCGGATCGGCCTCGGCGACCGCGACGATCTCGGGGCTCACGGGCTCGATCGCCAGCGTGCAGGTCTGGGTCGAGATCGACCATCCGGACCCGCGGGAGCTGCGCCTGCGACTGACGGGACCCGATGGAACCTCGGTCCTTCTCCACGACCGCACCGGCGCGCTGCAACAGCCGATCAACGCCGTCTACGGGCGGACCGACGTGCCGGCACAACCCCTTTCCACTTTCCAGGGAAAAGGGGCGAACGGCACATGGACTCTGACGGTCGAGGACCTGGTCGCCGGGTCGACCGGTCGGATTCGAAACTTCTCCATCACGATCGTCCCGGGTCAGCCGGTCGTGCCGATCCCGGCGCAGACCGATGGCAGCGTGCTGCCGGTGGTGGGGCGCGTCCAGGGGACCAAGTTCTTTCTGTCCGACGTTCGCCTCTACAACCCCACCGCGGCGACGAAGAGCTTCTCGCTCTACTACGTCCCGGTCGGTCAGAGCGGAGCGACCGCCGTCCGAGCGACCCGCACGGTGGGCGCCGGCCAGGTTCTCGCGCTGAACGACATCATCTTTTCGGAGTTCGGCTTCGACTCATCGATCGGCGAGGTGACGATCGCGGCGAGCGATCCGGCGTTCATCGCCACGAGTCGCGCCTATACGCAGAGCACGAATGGCACTTTCGGGCAGTTCGTCCCCGGATTCCGCAGCACGACCGGGCTCTCGTTCGGCCAGGGCCGCGCCAGCGCCAACGGTTTCCGAAAAGACTCGCAGTTCCACACGAACGTCGGATTCACGGAAGTCTCAGGCGCGCCGGTGACCGTGCGGATCGATCTCCTCGACGGCAACGGCGCCCTGCTCTCGACGACGACACGCGACGCCGCCGCCAACCAGACGCTGCTGATCACCGACATCATCGGTGACCGGGGCCTCGGCGCGACGGCGAACTTCCGGGTCGACTTCACGGTGACCAGCCTGACCGGCCGCGTCGTGCCGTTCGGGATCCTGATCGACGACGCGACCGGCGACGGTCTTTTCGAGCCGGCCGGAAACCCCGCCGCGTCTTCGGCCGACGTCATCGTGACCCAGGCCTCGTTCGCGCAGGGGAACAACGACACGTTCTTCAAGACGAACCTGTACGTGACGAACGTCGGGGCGAGCCCCGTCACGTTCACGATGTCCCTCATCCCGAGGCTCCTGACCGGGATCCCGGCGCCGCCGGCCGTGATCGTGCTCGCTCCGGGCCAGACGATCGAAAGGCTCGACGTCCTGAATACGCAGTTCGGGCTCCAGGATCCGTCCGCGTCGGGGCTCCGCATCCACCCGACCGGCCCGGCGCAGCTCGTGGTCTCGACGCGGACCTTCGTCCAAAAATTCGGCGGGACGTTCGGCTTCTTCATCCCGGGCCTCTCGGCGTCGTCATCCGGCGTGATCGGCCTCGGGACCGGACGCGTCGCCGCCATCCAGCTCGACCAGTCGAGCGCGGCGACCGGCTCGCGCTCGAACTTCGGCATGGCGGAGATCGGAGGGGCCGACGTTCTGGTCCACGTCACCGTGAAGAGCGGAGACACCGGCACGGCGCTCGGCGCGAAGAGCTATTTCGTTGCCGCGAACACGTCCTTCCAGACGAGCGTGACCGACATCCTGGGTTCGGGCGCCTTCGCCACGAACATCTACCTGCAGTTCGAGCTCGAAGGCGGGGCGGGAAAGATCCTCGCGTACGGGGTGGCGGTCGACAACACGTCGGGCGACGCGATTTACGTTCCCGCTGCACGGGAGCCGTGAGAGGCGGACGCCGGCCGGTTTAGAATCGCCGGCGGATGACTTCCTCCGGCCCTCCTTCGAAGCCGTCGGGGGTGCTCCGGCCCTGGCAGCGGCGGCTCTACCGGATCCTCCTCGTTCCGCTCGGACTGATCGCGGCGAACGCGATCTATCTCGCGGCCTTCACGCGGGACACCGCGTTCTTCTACGCGATGCTGCTCCTGCACCTGGCGCTCGGCATCGCAATCGCGATCCCGTTCTTCGTCTTCGCGATCACCCACGCGAAACGGATGATCCGGATGTGGAACAAGCGGGCGAAGATCGCCGGCCTCGCGATCTTCACGCTCGCCGTCGTCTGCGTCGCCTCCGGGCTCTTCCTGACGTTCCGCGGGGCCACGATCCCGAATCGATTCGTCTGGCTCGCGCACATCGCCTCGATCCCGCTCGCGCTCGTCGCCTTCATCCTCCACCGCCGCGCGCACACCCATCGGCTCCAGTTCCGAAGGCTCTACGCCTGGGGCGGAGCGGTCCTGGTCTTCCTGGCGGCGATGGCGGTCGCCGCGAAGCTCGAAAAGCCGCCGAAGCGGATCGTCAACCGGAACGGCGACACGGTGTTCTTCCCGTCCTCCTCGGAGACGTTCGACCAGGGACTGTTGAACGGGAGCAAGCTCGCGGCAAACTCCTACTGCCGCGACTGCCATCCCGACTCCTTCCACCAGTGGGAGCGCTCCGCCCACCGGTTCTCCTCGTTCAACAACCCGTTCTATCGGAAGAGCGTCGAGCTCATGGCGGACGAGGTCGGGCGCGAGCGAACGAAGTGGTGCTCCGGATGTCACGATCCCGTCGTCCTCTTCACCGGGCAGATGGGCGCCGCCACCCAGGCAAAGTTCTCCTACGACTCGTGGGAGGCCCAGCAGGGCCTGCCGTGCATGGGCTGCCACTCGATCGTCGAGATCAAGGACGTTTCCGGAAACGGGTCCTACGTCATCGAGGAGTCCAAGCAGTACCCGTTCGCGTTCGCGAAAAACGAGGCGCTCCGGGCGATCAACCACCTCCTGATCCGCATGGAGCCCTCGCTCCATCGGAAGACTTTCTTGAAGCCGTTCCACCGCACCCCCGAGTTCTGCTCTTCCTGCCACAAGGTCGCGCTGATCCCCGCTTTGAACGACTACCACTGGATGCGCGGGCAGAACCATTACGACACCTGGTACGACTCGGGCGTCTCGGGCCGGGCGGTCCGATCGTTCTACGACCCCCCGCAGGCCAAGGCCTGTCGCGACTGCCACCTGCCCGCCTTTCGCTCGGCGGAGTTCGGCAACCGCGGCGGTTTCGTTCACGACCACCTCTTTCCCGCGGCGAACACGGCGCTGCCCTTCGTCCGGGGCGATCGGGACACCGAGCAGCGGATCCGGCAGTTCCTGGAGAACAAAGTCCTGACCGTCGACCTCTTCGCGATCCGGCGCGGAGACGACGTCGTCGTTCTCGGCGACCGCCTTCCCGAGGTCGCACCGGGCGAAGTCCTCGACCTCGAGGTGGTGGTTCGGACGCGGGGAGTCGGGCATCCGTTCACCAACGGCACGGCCGACTCGAACGAGACGTGGGTTTCGCTCGAGGGCGCCAACAGCGGCGAGAACTTCTTCCGAAGCGGCGTCCTCGATTCGCAGGGCCGCCTCGATCCCGCCGCGGACCGGCTCTGGACGTACGTCGTCGACCACGAAGGCACGCACATGGATCGCCGGCAGCCGCAGGACATCCACGTCAACCTGTACAACAACGGCATTCCGCCCGGGGCGGCGCGGGTCGTGCACTACCGGGTCCGCGTCCCGCAAGATGCCCGGGGTTCGATCGCGCTCACCGCGGGTGTTCACTACCGGAAGTTCACGCGGGACTACACGAGCTTTTCGCTCGGCGCGGGCTCGCCGTCCCTCCCGGTCACCACGCTCGCGAGTGACTCGATCGAGCTGCCCGTGCGCGGATCGAGCCGGGAACCGGGAAACGGGAGACGGGAAGCGAAGGAACGCGGGAATCCGGACAAGCCGTGGCTCCGCTGGAACGATTACGGGATCGGGCTCTTCCTCCAGGGAGACTTGAAAGGCGCGGCGCGGGCCTGGACGAAGGCCGCTCTTCTCGCGCCGGACAAGCCGGACGGATACCTCAATCGCGCGCGGGCCGAGATCGCGGAGGGCCGGCTCGCCGACGCCACCGCCTCGCTCGCTCTCGCCGAGAAGATCCGGCCGGGCTGGGGGAAGACCGCATTCTTCCGGGCGGTCGTCGCGCGGGACGAGGGGAGGCTCGCAGACGCCGAGTCCGACCTGCGCGCTGTCCTCGCGAAGTTCCCGCTCGACCGCGTCGCCTGGAATTCTCTCGGGCAGGTGCTCTGGCTCGGCGGACGCTTTCGCGAGGCGGCCGCCGCGTACGGGAAGACGCTCGCGATCGATCCGGAGGACCTGAATGCTCACTACAACCTGATGCGGGTCTATCGCGCGGTCGGCGATCGGCGCCTGGCCGCGGTGCACGCCGCGGCCTACAGGAAGTTCAAGGAGGACGAGACCGGGCGCGCCGTCGCCGCGGATCTGCGCCGCCGCGACACCTGGGCGAACCGGGAGTCGCTTCCGATCCATGTCCACGACGAGGCCGTCCCTCCCCCCGCAAACGCGCCCGGCTGGGTCGCCTCGCTCGGGGCGAAGGGTTACCAGACCGATTTCGGATACCTGACGCGCGCTCATCCTCCGATTCGACGCGAGGCGGTCGAACCGGCAGGCGCTCCCTCGCGGAAGGTCAGTTCCTACGCACCTGTGGGGAGGGGTCAACGCTGAATCGCTGAATTCAGCTTTTCCCGCGTCGACTCCGTAGAATGATCGCATGAAGGTGCTGACAGCCATGGTCGTCGACGGACGTCCGGAACTCCCGGAAGGCACGCTCCACGACGGGGACACCGTGACGTTGCTCGTGCCAGACCGAGAAGAGAAGGGATTTCACCTCTCCGACGATCAGCAGGCGGATCTCCGAGCGGCAATCGCGGAGGCGGACCGCGGCGAGACCGTAGACGGCCGCCAGCTCCTGGACGAGCTCAAGCGCTAGAGTCTTGGCGCGGCGGCTGTCGTTGCCCGAGCCGCACGCGAGATTCGCGCAGGCACGGGCACTCGAGGTAATCGTCGGATTGGAGCCTCAGGTCTGAAAGTCACGGCTTGTTTCACGGCGGTAAAATGAGTGCTAACCGAGAGGTGATGCGACGGTGAAAGCGACAGTGGAGGCAGTTTTTGAGGATGGCGTCTTCAAGCCGATCCGACGCCTGGGAATCCCGGAGGGTGAACGCGTCCAGATAACCGTGGAGACGGTCGAGCACGCTCGCGAGGATCCGCTCGAGCTTGCACTACGCGTGTACCAAGGTCTTCGACCTGACGAAATCAACGAGATCGAGCGGATCGCTTTCGATCGCGAACACTTCTTCACGAGCGCCGGCTCGTAGTGTCCCGGCCCAGGGCTCTCCTGGACACGGATACCCTCTCGGCGCTCATGCGCGGCTTGCCGCCCGTGCTCGCCAAAGCGCGTGAATACTTAGCTGAGCATGGAGCTTTCAGCTTCTCGATCATCACGAGATACGAAATCCTTCGCGGGTTGAAGGCTAAGAACGCGATGGTGCAACTCCAAGCCTTCGATCAATTCTGCACCGGGAGCCGAGTCGTCCCTCTGACGGACGACACGGTCGTCAGGGCCTCAGAGATCTACGCGGAGTTGCGACGCCGCGGAGAGCTGATCGGTGACGCGGACATCCTCATTGCCGGATCCGCCCTCGTCCATGATCTTGCCGTCGTGACCAACAATGAGGTCCACTTCAGCCGGATCTCGGGACTCGTAGTAGAGAACTGGTTCAGTTGATGGCGGTGACGACGCCGTAGAAGTCCTGGCGTTCGGGCACACCAACCGCGCGCGCGGTCCAAAACTCCGGAGAGGCATGGGCAAACGGCTGGCGGCTCAGCGGTGAGCGCGCAGCACGAGGTCGCTGCAGGGGCTGGTTAGACGGCCCGTCGTCGCGAACGCCGCTTCGAGGCAAGAGTCGCGGAGGCCACATTGACAAGCATCCGCAACGCATCGTTGACGGCCTTGCCGGTCGGAAAAGCCCTGATCAGGTCAGGGTCGATAAGGACCAGATTTGTCCCCGACGTGGCACGCCGATAGTACTTGCCCCGAACTCCTCGGCCGACGGCCGAAAAGTCGTACTCCCTCCTGAGGTCATCGGAACGCTTCCTAACGCTTTTCCCCGTACTCATGTGCCTCTTTTCGAGTTGCCCTCCTGGCACTGATGATCCGGATACGGTCACCGCGGTCAAGATGCGCTACCAGAATAGCCCGTCCGCGCGTTGCGTGGAGAGCGCCGGGTGAGGCGTCGAGTAAGCTCCACCGTTGTCGGAAAGCCCTCCGCGGCCGTCTCTCCTCCTCTGCGTGCTAACGGCCGCGACGCTCGTTTGCTCTTGCCGGCGCGAGGAGAAACCTCCGGCGGCCGCGCCCCCCACGCCGGTTCCCCTGCCCTCTGTCCGGTTCGAGGAAAGGGCCGCGGAGATGGGAATCGACTTCGTCCATGTCAACGGCGCCACCGGCAAGAAGTGGATGCCCGAGACGATGGGAGGCGGGGTTGCCGTCCTCGACTACGACTCCGACGGAAGGCCCGACCTTCTCTTCGTTTCGGGATCGTTCTGGCCGGGAGATCCGCGCGCATCGAGTCAGCGGTCCTCGCTGTCGCTCTATCGCAACGAGGGTTCGGCGAGCGGCGGGCTTCCCCGCTTGCGCGACGTCACGCGCGAAGCCGGCCTGGAAGCGGTCTTCTACGGGATGGGGGTCGCCGTCGGCGACTACGACAACGACGGCCGGGAGGACATCTACGTCACGGCCCTCGGAAGGAACCGGCTCTACCACAATCTCGGCGGGCGCTTCGAAGAGGTCGCGGCCCGCGCCGGGGTTCGCGACTCCGGGTGGGGAACGTCCGCTGCATTCTTCGACTTCGACGGGGACGGGTTCCTCGATCTCTTCGTCTGCCGCTACGTGGACTGGTCTCCCGAGAAGGACCTGTGGTGCACGCTCGACGGCCGCACGAAGTCGTATTGCACTCCGGAGAGGTACCCCGGCACCGCGTCCCACCTGTATCGCAACAAGGGGGACGGCACGTTCGAGGACGTGACGAAGCG
>WNGE01001849.1_pt1 | contig 52096 bp, 47 predicted proteins | sample 5400651 | NCBI WGS metagenome assembly WNGE01 (sample SAMN13153370, study PRJNA577476) | soil metagenome | isolation source: 60 cm soil or saprolite under grassland replicate 2 | place: USA:California | collected 2016-06-15 | reverse complement strand
TTTAGATGGGGCTTGAGATCAATTCGGGCAGACAACCGGCGTACAATAATCGAGACAATGTGAATGTTATGCCCTGCGCCTTTAAACAATTGCTTACTTTGTTCTTGACAGCCCAGTATCGCGAGCGTAGTATCCGGAGCTGGGTGGTCGGAAGTGGTCGGAAGTGGGTCCAACCTCGTAGCGACCGATCATTAGGCAACTTTTCCTGGACGACCACCCGCAATTTCTCGTGACTGGCCAAATCTATGCTGCGGGGAAATTACACGGCCCGGATAGACGTTAAGGGCCGACTGAAGGTGCCGACTCCCTTCCGTCGGCTAATCGAAGAGAAACACGGCAGCGAGTTTTACATAACCAGTCTTTCCGGCGATAACGTCCGCATTTACCCCCTCCCGGAATGGGAATCCATCGAGCAACGCCTTTCGCTCTTGCCCACTATGGATCCCGCTCGCCGAAAGTTCCTTGACAGAACAAACTACTACGGCCAGCAGGCGACGATCGATGCGCAGGGTCGCATACTGATTCATCCGTTGTTGCGCAGGAGTGCCGGCGTCGTTGGCGATGTTGCGGTCCTGGGTTACCTGACCTACCTCGAAGTTTGGGAACTCGATCAGTTTAAGCAGCGATTGCTCTCGGATCCCTATACGGAAGAAGACGAAACGGCAATTGCGAGATTGGGAATCTAGCAATAGTGATGAGTACTGAGTGATGAGTACTGAGTGATGAGTACTGAGTGATGAGGAACGAGGGATGCGGGAAGCGTGATGGCGAGGATACTTGAAAAGAGTGATAACAGGATAAAAGCAAAGACCCTCTGCTCATCACTCATTACTCATTACTCATCACTTGTATTTAGTTCTTTGAACAAGATCACGGGGCGGTGGTGATGGCAGCGCCCTTGGGGGGTAAGGACGCGCCCCATCGCCCCGTGCTACTAGATGAGACGATTCATTACCTGGCTCCTGAGCGAGGCGGTCTCTTTGTCGATTGCACGGTCGGGCCTGGTGGGCACAGCGAAGCGATTCTTGAATCCTCGAATGCGACTCGCGTGATCGGAATTGATCTCGACGCCGAGGCACTTAGGTATGCCAGCGAACGGCTGGCAAGGTTTGCAGAGCGATTCCGTCCGGTTCACGCGAATTTTCGGGAAATCGGCTCGATCCTCGGTGACGCTGATAAGAATGAGGTTCGCGGGGTCCTGGTGGATTTAGGCGTTTCCTCGCTGCAGTTTGATTCTTCTGCGAGAGGGTTCAGTTTTCGATTTGACGCTCCGCTTGACATGCGGATGAACCCCGCGAGTGAAGTAGAAACCGCTGCCGATTTATTGCGGCGGCTGCCAGAGGAAGAGATAGCAAGGATACTTTTTGAGTATGGCGAAGAGCGGCGCTCCCGCCGCATTGCCAAGTGGATCGTTGAAAGTCGTGAGCAGGGGAAACCGATTGAGAGGACTACGACTCTAGTCGACCTGGTTCAACGTGCTGTCGGCTATAAGAAAACCGGAAACATTCACCCGGCAACGCGAACTTTCCAGGCTTTGCGTATAGCAGTCAATCAAGAGCTGGATTCTCTAGACCGGTTCATTGATACGGCGATAGATCTTTTACAACCGGATGGGAGATTTGTCGGGATTAGTTTCCATTCGCTTGAGGATCGAATCCTAAAGCAGGAGCTTCGCCGACTCTCCGGGTATTGCCAGTGCCCGGTCCGTGTACCAGTTTGCTCATGTGGCGCCCGGCGGGCGGTCGAAATTCTAACAAAGCGTCCGGTTACTCCCAGCGCTATCGAGGTCGATGAAAATCCGCGCGCGCGTAGCGCCAAGCTGCGCGCTTGCCGAAAGCTTACGTTAATTTGACAAGTCGCCTGCAATGTTTGGCGCCTTTGACATGGAATAATAGTCGTTACGGTTGGAGCTCAACGTGCGAGAACTTCCTTCTAGACACCGCAACTTCAATATTCGGCGCGAACGCGATGTTCGCGCCCTTTCTTACCTGGCGCTTTTGCTCAGTTGCGCCCTGGTATTGGCTGGAGGCTTTGTATTTGCGGCCCGACAGCATTTCGCCGCGGTGCAATATGGTTATGAAAGCGAAAATTTGCGCCGCGAACGAGATCGATTATTGGAGGACCAGCAGCGATTGCTTCTGGAGAAGGAGCAAGCGTCTGTCCCGGCGCGACTCGAGTCGGCGGCTCGCCAATTGGGATTACGACCGTTGCAGGCAGGTCAGGTCGGAACACCGAAAGTAAATGCCCAGACTCAACTGCCTTTGGGAGCGGGTTTTATCCATCCTTCCGCCTCGTTAACTCGTTAAGTTCGAAGTGAGGGTCGTCTTTCGGCGACACGTGTTTCAAGGTTGGTGCTGTTTCCCCTGGCGGGACCAGTAGAAGGGATCCATGTCGGCAATGTTGGCACGCCTTTCCGCTGAATCTAATACTCAGCCAGATGCTTCAACTCGCCGCGCGCTAATCGTTGCGGCGCTTATTGTCTTCTGGATGCTCGCCATCGGCGTTCGACTTGTTTACCTGCAGGTTTCTCAACACGACAACCTGGTAGAGCGCGCACGTAAACAGCAACAACAGACTCTGCAAATCAATCCCCAGCGCGGCCCGCTCCTCGATCGAGACCTGCGCGAACTTGCACGTAGCGTTGACACCGACTCGATTTTTGTTGCTCCCGATGAAATCACGGAAATTGACGGCGCCGGGTCTATTGCTGATGGCCTCGCCACGGTTCTTGGCCTGGATCGCCACGTTCTCTCTACTCAGCTCCAGGAAGCGAAGGAAAACGGTCGAAGGTTCATCTGGATTGCACGCAGGTTGACGCCGGAACAGGCAGAGAAGATCGATGCGCTGAAGTTGCCGGGGGTGCATTCGCGCAAGGAACCGAAGCGCTACTACCCGAACGGCTCACTTGCAGCACACGTCCTGGGTTTCGTCGGTTTGGATGGCGCTGGTTTAGGGGGCGTGGAACAGACTTACAATGAAATGGTCACGGGCGAACCGGGCAGGGTTTTCCTCGAGAAAGATTCTAACGGAAAGGCCTATGAGAGCTTTGAGATCCCCGCTAAGACCGGGCAGACAATAATACTGACAATCGATCAATCAATTCAGTATCGAGCGGAACAGGCCCTCGCTAATGCCGTAAGCCAGTCACGGGCAAAGTCAGGGACGGCGATAGTGCTGAATCCCCGCACTGGAGAAATCCTGGCTCTTGCTAACGCCCCCACGTTCGATCCCAACAGCGTGGGAACCGCTAAGCCGGAGGTGAGATCCAACTGGGCATTGCAGAACGTTTACGAGCCAGGATCTACTTTCAAGATCATCGCTTTCTCAGCCGCAATAGAAAAAGGGCTGGTTACGCCGGACGGTCGCATCGATTGCCAGATGGGGTCGATCACCGTCGCGGGCAGACTCATTCACGATCACCATTCCTTTGGAACACTTACCATTTCCGAGGCCTTGGCTAAGTCCAGCAACGTCGCTGCCATCAAACTCGCACTGCGCGTGGGCAACGACACGATGTACGACTACATCACTCGTTTTGGCTTCGGTTCGCGAACGGGAATCGAACTACCGGGAGAGACACCCGGACTATTGCGTCCGGTAAGCCGCTGGCAAGCATCCTCAATTGGATCAATTGCGATCGGTCAGGAGATTGGCATCACACCACTGCAGATGGCCGCGGCTTTTGGCGCCCTGGCTAACAATGGCGTGCGGGTGGCGCCACATCTGGTTCGTGAGATACGTACACCGTCCGGCGCCACGGTCTATCGTTCAAATCCGGAACAGCACCGTGTAATTGGCGCGGCGACGGCGAGCTCTCTGAGACGAATGCTGGAAGGAGTAACCATCAGCGGCACTGCTAAGCTGGCCCAACTCAATGGGTACACCGCGGCTGGCAAAACTGGAACAGCGCAGAAGATCGACCCGAAGACGCGCACCTATTCGGCGACGAAACACGTGGCATCCTTCGTTGGCTTTGCGCCCGTCGACGATCCCGCAGTAGTGATAATTGTCGTGATTGATGAACCAGGGGGCGCTTATCACGGCGGCGAGGTAGCCGCACCAGTGTTTCGGGAGATTGCAGAACTGGTGTTGCCGAACCTTGGCATCGCACCGGATACAGAAATCAAATCGCCGGCAGATTTAGTTGCGCAGGCTGGACCGGAAGCAGAGGTCAAATCTCAAGTGGCCCAGGCGCAAGAACTGGAAAAACTGCGCAAAGCGACCTTACCCACCGTAACCGGGCGACGCGGCGGAGGTGCAGAAGTTGTTTATGCAGCCGCAAATAACAAGGCCATCCTGATGCCGGATTTGCGCGGGCAAAGTGTGCGCGATGTTGCGCGTGCCTGTGCGCAGCTTGGTTTGCAGCTAGAGGCGCGCGGCGAGGGACGCGTAACGCGTCACAGCCCGGCGCCAGGATCAGAGGTGGAACCGGGACAACTGATTTACGTTGACTTCGCAAGGGCTAATTAAGGTTGCGGTCAAAGGGAGGGTCTCAAGAGCGTCATAACGTTGGGAGAAGGATCGAACAAAGAACATGGCTAATGATTCAAAGATGATCCACCGGCGAAGCCTGGGCGGTGAGAATGGTGAAGATGGAGTGAGCTACAGAGTGGTTGCGTGCAGGAAACGACTGCGCTCCATTCGCGCTCACCAGGAAGCACAAATTCCAGCCGAAATGTCTCTGCAGTTGGAAGAGAGCATGGTCGCTTCAGCTAAACGCGGCCGCGAGCCGAAGCCAGGTTAGCGGCTCAGCTTGAGGTGGGCAGGTTCGGATAACCAGGAAGAGGCTGGCAGAACGTGAATTTAAGAGAGGCCGCGGTTCTGATGGGCGCTGACGCCCAGCATATAAGTTCCGAGCTGTTTGACAAACAGATTACAGATTTTTCAATCGATTCGCGATCGGTGAACGCGGGCGAACTATTCTTTGCTTTATCGCAGGAAGATTACGTCCGCGCCGGCTTCAACGGAACTTTTGCGGATGGGCATCAGTTCATACTAGATGCGCTCGGGCGCGGCGCACTCGCCGCCGTTGCTCGAACCGAACGCGTAAGTGTCGGTCAGCAACTCTGGGCATTAAAGGACCGCCTGCTGCTGGTTGACGATGCAATTGAGTCGCTGCAGACACTCGCGCACCGTGTTTATGAAGCCTGGGGCAAGAAGGTCGTCGGCATTACGGGGAGCGCGGGAAAGACAACTGCGAAGGAGTTGACGGCGTTGGTTCTCAGTAGCGCCGGGCAACGTGTTCTGAAGAGCGAGCGAAACTACAACAACGGCCTCGGTCTGCCGTTATCGGTCTTACGAATGGTCAGCGAAAACCGATCACCTGGACAGTTCGATGTGGCTGTGCTTGAGATGGGAATGTCTTCGCCCACGCATGAAATTCAGCGACTTTGCCGAATTACTCCCCCCGATATCGGAGTGGAGTTAATGGTCGCACCGGTCCATCTGGAATATCTGGGTAGCATCGAGAATATCGCGGCCGCAAAAGCAGAGCTGATTGAGGGTCTCAAGCCCGATGGCACCGCTGTCTTGAACGCGGACGACGAATGGGTAATCAAGATGCGAAACAAGCATCGCGGGAATACGATTACCTTTGGGATTGAGCGCAAAGCGGACGTCGCCGCTACTGAGATCGATACAGAGCAACTGGGCCTAATAAAGTTTCGCCTGAAGACTCCACTTGGCGAAGCGTCAGGGGTATTGCCGATGAGCGGTCGGCATAATTTGATGAACGCGCTTGCCGCTTCGGCCGTGGCCACCTGTTTTCAGATCGAACCGGAGCAGATCGCCTGGGCTTTACGAATGGCAACACCACCGCCGATGCGCGGCGAAACGCTCGACTTCGCTGCCGGATTTACCGTCGTGGATGATTCGTACAACTCGAATCCGCGTTCCCTGCTTAGCATGGTGCGGACCATAGCTGAGGCCGGTGAGACCAGGAAGAGAAGAATTGTCATAGCGGGGGAAATGTTGGAGCTGGGATCCGACTCGACTCAGCTTCACCGTGAAGCAGGACGTGAGATCGCACGGGCGGGTATAGATCTTCTCTGGGGCATTCGTGGTCAGGCTGCAGAGATCATCACGGGAGCGACAGAAGCAGGTTTAAGAGCAACGCGGTTTTTTGAAAGCGCGGCAGATGCAGCAGCGGCGATTATCGACGAGGTGAAGCCAGGCGATTTAATACTGGTCAAGGGTTCCAGAGGAGTTGCCACGGATACGGTAGTTAGAGCTATTCGTGAGCATTTTCCCCTGGACGAAAAGCAATAAGCCGGGAGGCGATGAAGGAGTCTAAGGATTACGAAGGGAGCATGGTCCTGATGGAAACACCTGGTCTGTAACCGGCTGGAGAATTGATTCCAAGCCGGTTGATAGTGCGCCGAGGAATATGATCTATTACTTCCTATACGAACTGCTTTACAACCACTTCAAGGACAAGGATTGGTTTCTCATCAAAGCGCTTAACGTCTTTCAGTATGTCACTTTTCGTACAGCCTATGCATCAATCACGGCGCTGCTTCTCTCGCTGGTGTTTGGCGGCAGGTTAATAAAAGCCCTAAGAAGATGGAACGTTGGTCAGCAGATTCGCGAAGAGGGCCCGCAGGGTCACAAGGTCAAGCGCGGAACGCCGACCATGGGAGGTGTATTGATTGTTGGCTCGGTGCTTATCTCAACACTGCTTTGGGCACGACTGACGAGTGTTTATATATGGACCATTATTATTGCCACTCTCTTATTCGCGTCTATCGGCTTTCTTGACGATTACGCCAAGATGGCCAAGCAAAGAAGCCTTGGTCTCACCGGCAGACAGAAACTGCTGGCCCAACTCTTCATTGCGGTTTGCGTCTGGGCTGTTCTTTTTCTTTCCATCAAGTATTTCGGCGGCAAATACTCGTGGAATGTCAGTATTCCATTTTTGAAGGTTACGGCAGAGCCAGGGGGAGTGAGTTATGTGGGACCCTACATCTACCTGCTGCTCATCATCGTCGTGTTACTGGGTTTTTCAAACGGCGTCAACTTAACAGACGGATTAGATGGACTGGCAATCAGCATCACATTCATCGCTATGACGGCGCTAACCGGATTAACGTACCTGAGCAGTGACGCGCGTTGGGCGACATATTTGGAGCTAACACACCGGCCGGAAGCCGCCGAGTTAACGGTCTTTTGTGGCGCCCTGGCAGGAGCAAGTCTTGGCTTTCTCTGGTACAACGCGCCGCCTGCGGAAGTTTTCATGGGAGATGTTGGTAGCCTGGCAATCGGTGGCGCCATGGGGACGGTTGCGGTCCTGACGAAACAGGAATTCATGTTGTTGATGGTCGGCGGCGTGTTCGTAATTGAGGCCCTGTCCGTGATGCTGCAAGTCGGTGTATTCAAAATGACCAGGAAAACAACCGGCACCGGTAGACGACTTTTCAAGATGACGCCCTTGCACCATCACTTTGAAATGCAGGATTGGAAGGAGTCGAAGATAGTCTTTCGCTTTCTCATTCTGGCAATACTGTTTGCGCTGTTGAGTCTTTCGACGTTGAAGCTGAGATGAGTAACAGGAGGCGGGAGGCAAGCGCAGGAAGCAGGAGGGGCAACTCTTAGACGAGGGTCACGGTCGGTATTTAGCAGGTGCCTTTATTGCTTACTGCTTAGCGAATGAGGTTGTTTGGAAGTTGCGAGCAGAAAAGTCTTAGTCATCGGAGCGGGGCGCAGCGGCATTGCCTGCGCGAAGTTCCTGGCCGCCCGTGGGGCGATCGTCGCGCTGAATGATCAGAAGTCGCTTGAAAAGTGGAGTACTGAAGCTCTCGCGCTAAAGGGCCAAGGGGTCGGATGTCTTCCGGGGGAGATTCCTAGTTGGTTGCTCGACCACAGCGATTTGTTGGTAGTGAGCCCGGGCGTGCCGTCGAAGAGCATTCCGGTCAGGTATGCGGAGCGGGCAGGGGCCGAAATTATCGGCGAAGTCGAACTCGCTTCTCGTTATCTCAAAGGGCGCATGGTGGCCATTACTGGTACAAACGGTAAAACGACGACGACGGCACTCATTGGCGAAATGTTGAAGGATGCAGGATTGCCAGCTCAAGTGGGAGGAAACATAGGGACGCCGCTGATATCGCTGGTTGAGAGTTCAAGGGAGGACGGGTGGACAGTAGCGGAACTTTCGAGCTTTCAATTGGAGACGATCAAGGAATTTCATCCGGCGGTTGCAGTTGTACTGAACATTACGCCGAATCACATGGATCGCTACGAATCATTTACAGACTACGCCGCCGCGAAGCACCGGATTTTTGTCAACCAGGTTTTGGGTGACGTGGCTGTTCTGAATGCCGACGATGAAATTGTCGCGTCATGGGCAAGTAGCTTGCGGGCGCATGTCACGACATTCAGCGTGCAACGCGAACTCGATGAAGGTCTTTTCTTGCGCGGCCGTGAAATAGTTTCGCGAACACCAGACGGCGAACGGGTGCTCATGTTGCGGGATGAGATGAAACTACGCGGACTACACAATGTTGAGAACGTGTTAGCTGCCCTCTCTGTGGGTCTCGCCTGTGGAGCAAGTGCAGAGTCGATGCTTGGAACAATCAGACACTTTGAGCCGGTCGAACACAGGCTCGAGCGTGTTGCCGAAATCGAAGGTGTGCAGTTCTACAACGACTCAAAGGCCACCAGCGTTGATGCGACGATGAAAGCGCTGGAAGCATTTAAGGACGACTTCGGCCAGGTGGTCCTAATTCTGGGAGGTCGGGGAAAGAACGCGCCTTACACACCACTAGCCACACTCGTACGAGAAAAGGTGCGACAACTAATCTTAATTGGCGAAGATGCAGAAAGGATCGCCAAAGAGCTTGGGGATTATGCGCCCACTCAGCGGGCAGTTGATCTGAAAGACGCGGTCAATCGTTCATTTCAAATTGCTCAGCCGCTCGACATCGTTTTGCTGGCGCCAGCGTGCGCAAGCTTCGACATGTTTGACAGTTTTGAGCACCGGGGAAAGGTGTTCAAGGAAGAAGTCCAAAGTCTAAAGTCCAAAGTCCAAAGTCTTTCGTCCTGAAGGTAGACCTCGACTTTGGACCTTGGACCTTGGACCAGAAAGAGATGGCACGAAAACTATATCCGGACAAATGGTTGTTTGCGGCGACCGTGGGACTGGCGCTGTTTGGCGTGGTCATGGTCTACAGCGCCTCAGCAGTGATGTCCCAAAGGGACAATGGCAGCCAGTTTCATTATGTGATCAAACAGGGAATTTGGACCGTACTGGGCTTTATCGTAATGCTTGCCCTGATGCAAATTGACTACAAGTGGTTGAAACAAACCCGGATCGTTTACGGGCTGCTAACTCTGACTACGGTCCTTTTATTAGCGGTGTTTGCCTTTCCTGCCTCGAACGGCGCGCATCGCTGGATCAAGCTGCCCATGTTCTCAATTCAACCGTCTGAATTGGCCAAGCTAAATCTTGTCATCTTCCTTGCTTACTTTCTGGAGAGACGCGCCGGGGAGGAAAGAGCGTTCTGGACAACTTTTGTACCTTGCTCGTTTGTAGCTGCCATACTTGCTGTGCTCGTAGTGCTCGAGCCTGACCTCGGCACCGCGTTGATGCTCGGCGTGATTCTTGTCGTCTTGACCTATACCGCCGGCGCGCGGCTGCAGCACCTCGGCCTGGCAGCGCTGCCGGCCCTCCTGGCAGTGGCAGGCCTGTTAGTCTTCGTTCCCTTTCGCGCACGACGCTTAATCACGTTTCTCGATCCCTGGGCAGATCCACAAGGCAACGGCTTTCAAGTTGTGCAGTCTCTGATTGCCATCGGTTCAGGGGGTCCCAACGGTCTCGGTTTTGCCCAGGGTAAACAGAAGATGTTGTTCCTCCCTTTTGCTCACTCCGATTTTATCTTTGCGGTTGTTGGGGAAGAACTTGGCCTCGTAGGCGCGCTGGCTGTTATCGCCGTCTTTGCTTTGTTTCTCTGGCGCGGCATTCGCACGGCGCTGTTCGCGCCGGATCGATTCGGACTGCTGCTGTCGCTCGGGTTGGTGACTGCAATTGTTGCGCAGGCGCTATTTAATATAAGTGTTGTGTTGTCGCTGGTGCCGACCAAAGGTATCCCATTACCGTTTATATCCTACGGTGGGTCGTCTTTATTACCCACTCTCGCGGCGGCGGGAATTCTTATGAACGTCTCGCAACACGCGGTAGGGTCATTTGACATGGGACTGTGGCGATCCACCGTCGCACGCAAGGATCGAGAACCTGCAAGGCTGCGCCTGGCTAATGCCCAGCGCCTTGCTTCGTCGCGGTTCGGGTAAACCGAAATGCGCGTACTGATTGCCGCGGGAGGGACGGGCGGTCACATCTACCCGGGTATAGCGGTAGCAAAAGAGGTCCTTCGTCGCGATCCGCATTCGGAAATCAGGTTTGTCGGCACCGCGCGCGGTCTGGAAACGAAACTAGTGCCACAAGCTGGATTTGAATTGCTGGTCATTGAGAGTGCGGGCTTGAAGAGCGTCGGAACAATCGCGCGGGTGCGTGGATTGGTGATCCTGCCCAAGAGTTTTAGCGCGGCCCGGCGCCTGATACGAGAGTTTCGGCCCGACGTTGTAATTGGCGCCGGTGGTTATGTATCCGGCCCTGTGCTACTGACAGCCGCGCTCATGAATCTACCGACTCTGGTGATGGAGTCAAACGCTTTGCCCGGTTGGACCAATCGGGTGCTGGCTCGGTTTGTTGATAAGGCAGCGGTTTCGTTTGAAGCGTCTCTTCGCTTCTTTCGCGGCAAGGGGGTGGTAACAGGCAATCCTGTTCGGCGAGAGTTCTTTGAGATACCGGCAAGACGCCGAGAGGCGTCGAGGTTCACAGTGTTGGTGTTTGGTGGATCGCAAGGCGCGCACGCGATCAACGAGGCGCTAGTCGCAGCTCTACCACAACTGGAGGCTGTGCGAAACGTCTTACGAATCATCCATCAGACCGGCGCGGGAGACTTCGAGAATGTGCGATCGGCTTATTTCAATGCCGGCTGGGACGAGCAAGCCGACGTGCGGCGCTACATCGATGACATGGTGGCTTCCTTTGCCGCTGCAGACCTCGTTATTTGCCGCGCAGGTGCAACTACAACGGCCGAGCTTATTGCGGCAGGCAAAGCGGCAATCATGGTCCCTTTTCCTTTTGCAGCGGACGATCATCAGAAACGGAACGCGGAGGCGCTGGTAACCGAGGGCGCAGCAAAGATGATTTTGCAGCAGGACCTTAGCGGAGAAACGTTGGCGAAGGAAATTGTGAGACTTATTAATCAGCCGGAAACGGTAACCATGATGGAGGAGGCCAGCCGGAAACTAGCACGAGGTGATGCAGCAGCGGCGGCTGTGGACCTGATCCAGGAACTGGTGGAAGGACGGTAGTCAGGAGCAGGAGGTCCAAAGTCCAAGGTCAGAAGACCAAAGACCTAAAACCAAAGGCCTAAGACCAAACCGGTGACCACTGACAACTGACCACTGACAAGTTCTATGTTTCGTCGAATTCAACACATTCATTTTGTCGGTATCGGCGGCATTGGCATGTCTGGCATCGCCGAGGTGCTGGTTAATCTGGGTTTCCGTGTTTCCGGCTCGGATACGAGGAGATCTGTTGTCACCGATCGCCTGCAGGAGATGGGAGTTGAATTTGCCGAAGGTCATAGCGGAGACAATGTCGGTGACGCGCAGGTCGTCGTCCGATCAACCGCTGTGCGAGATGACAATGCCGAAATCGTCGCGGCCTTTCGCCATTCAATACCGGTAATTCCACGGGCAGAAATGCTCGCTGAGTTGATGCGGCTAAAACCCCACTCCGTCGCCGTCGCCGGGTCGCATGGAAAAACCACGACGACTTCGATGGTGGCCACTGTGCTGGGACATGCTGGACTTGATCCAACTATTGTCGTGGGGGGCGTCGTCGGTGCGTTTGGATCGAATGCCCATCTGGGCACGAGCGATCTAATGGTGGTTGAAGCGGATGAAAGCGACCGTTCGTTTCTGATGCTGACGCCAACGATCGCTGTGGTTACAAACATTGACCGAGAGCACATGGACTACTACCACGACATGGACGACCTCCGCACCTGCTTCACTAATTTCGTGAACAAGGTCCCTTTCTACGGAGTGTCAGTGCTCTGTCTCGACGACCCTAACGTGCAGGCAATTATTCCGCACGTCGAGCGGCGTCGAATGACATACGGGTTGAGTGCGCAGGCTGACATATCGGCCCGTGGTATTCATTACGATCAGAACTTTGGTTCATCTTTCACTGTCTGGCGGGGCGCTAACGCCGTCGGCGAAGTCAACCTGCTCGTGCCCGGCTTGCACAATATCTATGACGCGCTTGCTGCCATTGCAGTTGGTTTCGAGCTGGATGTGGCTTTTGAACAGATAGCAGAGGCGCTGGGCAGTTTCTCGGGCGCCGCCAGACGTTTTCAGCACAAGGGAGAAATCGGAGGAGTGTTGGTCATAGATGACTATGGCCATCATCCCACGGAGATCAGGGCAACATTGGCCGCAGCCAAGATAGGTTCAAGCGGCAGACGTATCGTGGTCTTGTTTCAACCACATCGCTACAGTCGTACTCACGACCTGATGGAAGAGTTTGCGCGTTCGTTCAATAACGCCGACTCGCTATTTATCACCGACATTTATGCGGCCAGCGAGGAGCCGATAGAAGGCGTCACAGCCGAGGCGTTGACTGAGGCAATTAAAAGCTTTGGGCATAAAGATGTTCACCACATTGGATCGTTGGAGAGTGCCGCGCCCACGCTACGAGATCAGGTTCAGCCGGGCGATCTGGTGCTTACATTGGGCGCGGGCACGGTAAGCCGCGTGAGCGAACAGTTGCTGTCTTTGCTAACGGAGCGTAGTGATGCGAAAACGGTTTAGTTGATGACGGACTCAAAAGATAAAACCAGGTTTGAGCAACGAGACGCAGCGATTGAGCGTATCGCAGCAGAGGTCGGCGTGAGCGCCCAACGAGGGCGACGTTTTGCGGAACTGACCAGTCTGCGGGTCGGTGGCTCCATTGATTGGGTGATTTCTCCTGAAACAGAAGAGCGGGCAGCGGCAGTTGTTCACGAGTTGGACACTGCGGGGGTTGGCTGGCGCGCACTCGGATCGGGGAGCAATGTATTGGCCGGCGATGGCGATCATCATTACGTGGTACTCAGTTTGAAAGAAATGAAAGGTGAGGTGACCTTCGCGGGCGAACTCGTCAAAGTCAGCGCGGGTTATTCGCTTCCGCGCCTGTGCATTGAGGTCGCGCGCCAGGGTTTGTCCGGTATCGAGGGGCTTGGTGGAATTCCGGGCACCGTGGGTGGGGCCCTTTGGATGAATGCTGGGGCGTTCGGACATGAGATTGGAACTGTGACTGACACTGTTAGAGTGGCTCGCGAAGGGCGCGTCGTGGAAATTCCAGGCAGTAGCGTCAAGTGGTACTATCGTCACACTTCATTTGAGGAGGGATCATTGCTGCTCGGAGGTACGTTACGGTTGCAGCGCGAAGACCCGGAAAAGATTCTTGCGCGTATGGAGGATGCAAAGACCCGCAGGCTTGCAACCCAGCCTCACGGCGCCCGATCCGCTGGTTGTTTCTTCAAAAATCCCCCCGCACAGAGTATCGGTACCGGGAAGATCATTGATGAGATGGGAATGAAGGGCACGCGGCGCGGCAGTGCTGTGGTCTCGCCGATTCACGCGAATTTCATCGTTACCGAGGGCGAAAACGCGCTGGCTGAAGACGCGTTGGCGCTTGCTGAAGAAATCCGGGAACGCGTGAAGCGCGAACAGGGGATCGATCTCGAGTATGAGGTAGAGCTATGGCGGGCCGATGAACCTGATCAGCCTGAAGAGTCGGGATCCCCAAGCGGGCAGCCCGTTGGTGGACCGGCTGACCTGCCCGCTGACCTGCTTGAGAAGGAGAAGTACTAGTGAGAGAACAAGTGATCGCGCAGAAAGTTGGTAATCGCAGTGGCATGGGGGAAAAGCGCCGCTCCAGTGGTGTTGCTCAGCGACCTGCGCGACGCGCTCGAGATGGCTCAGGCGGGTCGCTGGCTGCGCGGCTGCGGGGCATGATTAGTTACATTCCTCTCGTTCTAAAGTTGGTCCTTGCTATAGCCCTCGGCGCGCTGATCTTTACGGGTTACCGCAACGCCGCCTCGGCCACTTTCTTTCAGTTGCGCAAGGTGGAGCTGCAGGGCAATGCGCGCGCCTCCGCGGAACAGGTTCAGACCCTGGTCAGACGTGAAGTGAGTAGGACTGGAGTCTGGAAGGCAGATCTCAATGATATAGCCGCACGGCTCGAGCGCCTGCCCTGGATCCGAACGGCCGTCGTCTCCCGAGTGTTACCAGATAGGATCCGCGTCCGGCTGCTGGAGCGAGAACCAGTGGCAGTGGTTCGCACGGCCGCCGGACGACTTTATTGGGTGGATGTGGATGCGGTGTTGCTGGGCCAAATGATGCCGACAGACCAAGTGCCGGCTTTCTTCCTGCGCGGCTGGAATGAAGAAGAATCGGAAGCGGCGCGCAAAGAGAATAGCGAGCGAGTGGAAGAGTTTCTTGATATGCAGCGGGAATGGGTCGCCACCGGCTTGTCAGAGCGTGTGAGTGAAGTGAATCTCGCTGACATTCGTGATGTGCGAACCCAACTGACGGGGGACGATTCCCAGATCGAAGTTCGACTTGGCTCAACCGATCTTGGAAAGCGACTTAAGCAGGCACTCGACGTCCTGGATGAACAACGTCAGACACCTCGAGGTCCATTCATTAGTTATATTGATCTAACTCAGGGAAAGCATGCAATTGTGGGCTTTCTCTCGGGTGCGCACGCAATCAAAGGCGTCGTGGATGCAACAACCAGTTCACCTGAAACCGAAGCTAAAAGAAACACCAATCGCGCCACCAGGTCGGATGGCAATAAGCAAGAGTCGAAAAACGATGCGGCCCAGCGAGACAAAAACAAGAGGGACCACAAAGATCGGACGGAGCGCAAGCAGGAAAAAGGTGGAGAGAGACCTCGGCGAATTCTACCGGCCCGATGATTGCCGAACCGGTGTTCTTTAAGGAGTAAAGCTAATGGCGAAGCGCACCCAACACACGATCGGCCTGGACATAGGCACGAGCAGGGTGACGTGTATCGCTGGCGAGCCGGGTGAAGGCGGGATGCTCGACATCGTCGGCATCGGCGAGGCCGAAGCCCGCGGGCTCCGCAAGGGTGTGATCGTGAATCCCGACGCCGCGGTCGATGCTATCAAGAAGGCCGTGGAAGAGGCGGAAAGAATGAGCGGTATCGAAGCGGAAGAGGTCACAATCAACCTGGCGGGTTCGCACATACTCGGCTTTAACGGGCAGGCAATAGTCGCTGTCTCGGGCCGCGACCGTGAAATCATCCCCGACGATGTGCGTCGGGCAATTGATTCCGCCTGTGCAATTCAACTCCCGGCCGGCCGTGAAATTGTTGACCGTTTGCCGCAGGAGTTCATTGTCGACGATCAGGACGGAATTAATGATCCGGTCGGAATGATTGGCGCCCGGCTGGCAGTTAAGGTTCACATCGTTACGAGTCCGGTGACCGCTCGTCAGAATGCCATTAATGCCGTGAACCGCGCCGGGTTGATTGTCGCTGACATGGTACTTGAACAGCTCGCTGCCGCTGAGGCGTCTTTGAGCGAAGACGACAAAGAATTTGGTGCGGCGTTAGTCGACATTGGCGCGGAAACTACTGGACTTGTGATCTACCAGCGCGGCGCAGTGCAACACACGGCAGTATTTCCGCTCGGCGGCTCACACTTTACCAACGATATTGCCTTCGGTCTGCGCACTCCCATCCCTGAAGCGGAGAAGATCAAGCGCACAGTAGGGTGCGCGTGCAGTACTTCGTTAAGTGAGATGGAGCGGAGCGAGCTTGTCGAGGTGCCTTCAGTTGGAGGACGGGCTCCGCGGCAACTCTCGCGGCAGATTCTTTGCGATATTTTGCAGCCGCGCGCGGAAGAGGTGCTCATGCACGTGGCTGATGAGATCAAAGACTCAGGTTGGGAGAGGCAGCTTTCCAGCGGGGTCGTGCTGACGGGGGGCGGCGCCCTGCTGAGTGGTCTGACAGAGATCGCTGAACAGGTTTTTGATGCTCCAGTGCGGCTGGGTTTTCCGGAAAGAGATCGCTTCGGCGGTTTGGTGGAAGATGTACAAAGTCCCGCATGGGCTGCAGCGGCCGGATTGGCGCTTGTCGCATACCGAACGCAAACGACGGAAATGCGCGCAGGGTTGGGCCGTCGCGGGTCCACGGGCAAACTCACGCACTTCGTTTCCCGATTCAGAAATCGTTTCAGTAGTATTTTTTGACAAGTTGTTGTATGCTCGGGCTCCGACTGCACAAGATGTTGTCCGCAACATATCGATGCCAAAAGCCCGAGCTACCCAATATAGAAGAAAAGGACCCTGGAAGCCTTCCCGTTTTGGGAGAGAGGAAATAACTATGGCAGACGCTCGTAAACTCGGTACCGGCATCAATATTTTCATCGATGATGATCCGCCCATCACCGGAGCGCGGATAAAAGTGATCGGTATTGGTGGCGGCGGAGGAAATGCCGTTAACCGAATGATCGACTCAGGCATTGAGGGAATCGAATTCCTCGTCGCTAATACTGACCTGCAAGCGCTAAAACGATCGCGGGCGCCAATTAAGATTCAGCTCGGCAGCAGACTGACGAAGGGTCTGGGAGCTGGCGCTGATCCCGGTGTGGGACGCGAAGCGGCCCTCGAAGACACGGATAAAATCATTGAGGTGCTGGAAGGCGCTGACATGGTTTTCGTGACTACCGGCCTGGGCGGCGGCACCGGCACGGGTGGCGCTCCCATTATTGCCTCGCTAGCCACCGAGTTAAACGCGCTGACAGTCGCCGTTGTAACTAAACCCTTTCATTTTGAAGGCAGACGCAGAATGCAGCAGGCCGAACACGGCTTGCGTGAGCTGCGCGAATGTGTAGACACAGTCATTACCATTCCCAATGAGCGGTTGCTGCACACAGTAGAAAAAGGCTCGTCATTGTCCGATTCATTCCGAGTGGCGGACGACGTGCTGCGTCAGGCGGTCCAGGGCATTAGTGATTTGATCACAGTTCCCGGCTTGATCAATCTCGATTTTGCCGACGTCAAATCCATCATGACTGGTATGGGTATGGCATTGATGGGTGTGGGCCGCGCGACTGGAGAGAACAAAGCTATCGAAGCAACGCAGCAGGCCATCTCCTCGCCTCTCCTTGAGGAAGCAACGATTCAAGGCGCAAAGGGCGTGCTGATCAATATTACAGGAGGACCAGATCTAACACTCTATGAAGTCCACGCTGCCTCTACAATCATCCGCGAGTCAGCCGACGAGGACGCCAACATCATCTTCGGCGCTGTCATCGATGAGAATATGACCGATGAGATGAAGATTACGGTGATTGCGACCGGGTTTGAGAGAGAATCGGTGGCGGTGGCGTCAGCCGTTTCATCAGCAACCCTGCAGGGAAGCGCGCCTCGTTACAGCCAGCGACCATCTGACGATCTACCGCGGCCAATGATGAGCCATGGACGTTCTGACGATCTCGATGTACCCACGTTTATCCGCAAAAAAGCAGATTAAGCGCCTACAGGCTTAATTCCGAACAGAAAAGGAAGGCTGTTATGGCCTTCCTTTTTGGTTTAAAGGTTGTAGCGGCGTCCCTCTGTGGGCGCCCCTGGCGGCAGTGGCAGGGGGCGCCCCACAGAGGGACGCCCCATACAACTCAATCGATCCACAGAGTAGGACAAGCAACGAAAACAAAATGCCGCAGTTAGAAACAAGCTTCGTGAAGTAAATTGAATTCTCAACAAGAGGTTCGTTACTTTCTTTTCTGAGGGCTATAATATCTCTCACCGAGAAGAACTGACATGTCAACCGACGTAAAGCGGCGATACAGCTTGGCAGAGTACCTGGCCCTGGAGAGCGACTCCGAGGTCAAGTACGAGTATTGGAACGGCGAAGTCTTCGCCATGAGCGGCGGTACGCTGGAGCATGACCGAGTGATGGGTAACCTGTTTGACCTCCTCAGCAGACAGTTGGAAGACAAGGATTGCCGGCCGTTCACTAACAATATGCAAATAAAAGTTCCGGCTGCGCCTCCTTACCGGTATGCCGACGGCAGCGTTGTTTGCGGAAAGCTGGAAATCGAGAGATTCAACGGCAGCGACTTGCTGCTTAATCCTCTGCTCATTTTTGAAGTTTTGTCGCCGAGCACGGAAGCGTACGATCGCGGCGACAAGTTCACTTTTTACAAGTCGATTGTGAGCTTTCGCGAATATCTGCTAATTGCCCAGCATAGACCTCATGTCACCCATTACTTGAGAGAGGGTGAGGGAACGTGGAGCTACGAAGAACTAAATGATCTTTCGTCTGACCTGTATCTAGCGACGTTGGATTGCACGCTGAAGCTACGCGACATCTACCGCGAGGTTGACTTCAAACGCGAAGAGAGGTTGTAAAGGTGGCTTTTTAGACAGAAGCAAAGAGGGCGGACTCATGAGTCCGCTCTCTATTTCATGTCGCTTACACTCAAGAGGCTCTACAACCCTGTCCTACTTTCGCGCTTCGAAGATGCGATTGAATGGCGTCTCAGTGGCGCGGCGGAATTCTTTGAAGCCGCCCGCCAGCACGGTTTCTCGAATCGCCTCTTCAGTAGCGACCGCACCGAGCGCTGGGCCATTCAGGGCCATTGAGTTTGCCGTGCAACAGAGTGTGGAAGCGCCGGAGAAGGTGCGACCGATGATGTTGAAATTCTCTTCAACCGTATTTCCCGCCATCGGTTCGACTATCAAAGCAGAACCTTTAGCCGCGAGCGTTTCATTTGCCCGCCTGCACGCCCGAACCGGGTCGCCCATGTCATGCAAACAATCGAAGAAAGCGATCAGGTCGTACGTGTGGTCCGGGAAGTTGCTCGCGTTTGCCACTTCAAATGTAACGCGGTCGGAAACCCCTGCATCCTTCGCTCGCTGCCGAGCCGTTTCGATCGACTTCTCATGATTGTCAAAACCCCAGAACCGAGAATTGGGATAGGCCTGGGCCATGATGATGGTCGAGGAGCCATGGCCGCAACCAATGTCCGCGACCTTCCCGCCGGCTTTCAGTTTTTCTTCAATACCTGTAAGTGACGGAATCCACTCAGCGATCAAGTGTGCCGCATAACCGGGACGGAAAAATCGTTCCGTGCCGACGAAGAGATCCGGATCGTTGTCTCCCCAGAGCAGTCCTCCGCCATTCTTGAAAGCGTCCTCGATCCGGGATACTGCGTGCGTCATCGCTTTGATCACGTAGAAGCCGCCCCCCACGAAGAAAGGACTAAACTCATCCGTGAGTGCCGCAGCCTGCTCGGGCGACAATGAATACTGACCAGTCGCGGCGTCGTATTCAACGTAGCCACTGGCAGCCTGATTCAGCAGCCATTCGCGAATGTAACGTTCGTTGGTTGAAGTTTTCTCTGCGAGTTCGGAAGGGGTCGTGGGTCCCTCGGCCGCCATTGTCTTGTAGAGACCAAGCTTCTGTCCGATATAAACGAGCGACGAACTCAGCGCCGCGCCAAAATCGCCGACTACCTTCCCGAGAAACTCATTCATCTTGTTTTCATTTATTGGTCTGGCTTGACCCACTGTTGCCATTGGAAACCTCCCTACAAGTGTTAATGATAGGAACTAATTCTATTTGCGATCGTCCGGCTGCGAAAGCAGCGCGGCGCTCTCCTCCGCGCTTGGCGCGGGCGTCAATTCCTGATGGCGAGCGATAGCGCGGTTGACTGCTTCTTCAATGTCGACCAGTTGAAATGGTTTTGAGAAGTAGGCAAACGCTCCCGACTCGAGTAGTTCCTCGGCGTCTTCCCTGGCAGATGTTCCTGAAATAACTATGACCGGAGTGGCCGGATGCTTGTCCTGAATGCGCTTCAAAATCTCGCGGCCACTCAGGCCAGGCATCGAGATGTCGGTAAGGACCGCGTCGTAACTTTGGACCTCAAGATAAGCCAACGCCTGCTCGGCGCGATCTGCCGTATGACACTCATGCGTTTCAGCGAGCAGGTCGTGAAGTGTCTCGCGAACGTTGTTATCGTCATCGACGATCAACAGTATGGCCATCTCATGTTAACTCCTGGGATACACTGGCTTCGGTGAAGCCGAATGTTGTAGCTGGATAAGACCTGCACTGAGCTCAAGCTCCGTCAGGAGTAACTATGTTGCTCCTAACGGGTTCTTGATTGCAAGGGACCATCGTTACAGCCGAACATTATTCTGACGGACTTCGCGATAACGATCGTCGTAGTCTTAACAGGAGAGCTAAATTCCGTGACCAACAGGATCCGGCTGCCAAGCTACAAATTCCCAGGCTGCTCTGCTAGTATGAGGCCGCACTTCATCACTTGCGAACTTTCAATCTTGACCGGGTTCGCAGCCAAACTTCCGGAATCAGGAGAGCTAAGGAAATGGGTCATGAGCTAAGAACAGAGCGCGAGCTGTCTCTGGATTTCCTGCGCGTATGCGAGGCAGCGGCGATTTCTTCGGCCCGCACGATGGGCCAGGGTGATCGCAAGTATTCGGATCACGTCGCGGTCGAAGCAATGCGTGAGATCATGGATACTGTGCCGATGCGCGGGCGCATTGTAATTGGCGAAGGCGAGCGCGACGAGGCTCCCATGCTCTACATTGGTGAAGAGCTCGGCGGTGGCTTTGGTGTTGGTCCTGAAATGGCGGAATCGTGTCCGGAGGTTGACATCGCCGTCGATCCACTGGAAGGCACAAACCTGTGCGCGCTTGGCGCGAACAATGCCATCTCGGTACTCGCGGCCGCCGAACGCGGTGGGCTGCTCAATGCGCCGGACATCTACATGGACAAGATTGTTGTTGGGCCGTCTTCACGGGGCGTGGTCGACCTTGACGCTCCGGTTAAAGATAACCTCAAAAACATCGCCCGGCGACTGGGCCGTGATATCGAAGATTTGACGGTAATTGTTTTGGATCGTTCGCGTCATAGAAAGTTAATTGCCGATGTGCGCGAGGCCGGGGCCCGCATACGTTTAATCGGTGATGGCGACCTTTCCGCTGGAATCTCCGCGGCAGTTGCCGGGACAAATATCCATGCGCTCCTCGGCATTGGCGGGGCTCCGGAGGGAGTGATCACTGCTGCCGCCATGAAGTGTTTGAACGGCGAGATTCAAGCGCGACTTGTTTTCGATGCCGAACGCCTGGGAGTTGATAAGGGCAAGGTGCCGGCGAAAGAGGAAGTGCTTGAGCGCCTGCAATCAATGGGCATAAAGGATCCAGACAAGATCTACGACACAAACGATCTCGCGCCGGGAAAGAAAATTATCTTTGCCGCCACTGGAGTCACTGATGGAGCGTTGCTCAAGGGTGTGAGATTCTTCGGTGCCGGGAAGCGAACGCATTCGGTAGTTATGACTACTGAGTCTCGGCATATTCGTTTTGTTGATACGTTACACATCGAAGGCGGGCCCGATACGGTCATTAGATTTTAGATTTTTGATTTTGGATTTTAGATTTGTAGGAACAGACCTGTAGCTAAGATAAGTTTTCAATCGAAGATCAAGAATCAAGAATAAAAAACCAAATACGGTCTCTAGATTCCAGTTTTTTTGATTTAGATTTGTAGGGCCGACCTTTAGTTAAGATAAGTTTTCAATCGAAAATCAGAAATCAAAAATCCAAAATTAAGATGTTCGCCCCTCCCAATCACTACATTCCTCAGAGCCGCGATCGTCGGCCCCTTGTGGTCTGGTTCGTAGCCTTCACGTGCGCGTTTTTGCTCAATGCCCTAATTCTGGGGGCGCCGCTCGCACTCGCCAACGGGAACGTTCTGTCGGGCCTGATAATCTATCAGGCCTTTAGTTATCTCTGTCATCAGATTCCCGAGCGATCATTGTTCATTGCAGGTCATCCGCTGGCGGTTTGCTCGCGTTGCAGCGGTATCTATGCCGGCTCTGCCACTGCCTTGCTTCTTTACCCGTTGCTGAGATCGCTAAGACAGACCGAGTCACCGCACCGAAAATGGCTCTTAATTGCTGCGCTCCCCCTGGCTGTCGACTTTAGTTTGGGTTTCTTTGGAATCTGGCAGAATGTCCACCTCTCGCGTTTTGCGACTGGAGCTCTGCTCGGTGGGGTTGCCGTTTTTTACGTCATGCCAGGTCTGACAGACTTGAGTCTGCGCTGGCGATCTCATGCTGGGCGGACATCGGAGAATAGTCCCCTTAATAAGGCGCCTTCCGGCCCAGCCCGCCAACAGGTGGCCCCAGAGCCCAGCGACTACAGCGCGCCTTTTCGTCGTACCTAAGTCCGTAAATCTAAAAATACACTTGGGTCACTCTTTAGTGACTCTCGTTTGACCACTCGAGCGTCTACGTGCCCGTTGCGGAGACGCGGCCGAGGCGATCCACCAAATTACACGAAATCTCACTAAGTATTCGTGTTGGTTCCTGTGATTTCGTGGATCGTTCTATGAAACTCGAAAAGTGAACACAACGTCAGTAACGCGTCGGTTTTTGTTACAAGGTTTCATAGGTTAGAATCGAGCGGCGCAGCATCACGATGTGCTTTCGTAAGAAACCGCTATGATTCTTCAGAATACCGTTCCTCCCTTTGGACCAACGCCTGACCAGTTGTTCGAGCAATACTTTCACGATCTCGTATACAAAACCTGGGGAAACATCAGCCCCCTCTATCGACTCGACACGTTCGATTGGATCATCCTGATCCTCTATTTCAGCATTCTGACCACCCTCGCAATCTACGGCGGTTACCGAGTTAAGCAGGTAATTGATTTCTGGCGCTATCGTAGGTTTGTTCCCAAACCACAAGGCCATTTCAGCGAGCAGGATTTGCCACACATCACCGTTCAGCTTCCGCTCTTCAACGAAATGTATGTGGTGGAACGCCTGGTGAAGGCTATTACGGAGATCGATTATCCGCGCGAGAAGCTTGAAATCCAGGTCCTGGACGACTCAACGGATGAAACTGTTAGGCTGGCTGAGGCAACGGTCGCGAAGTATGTGCAGCAAGGCTTCGACATTCGGTACATACATCGCTCTGACCGCACCGGGTTCAAAGCAGGCGCACTTGAGCAGGGCCTTAAAGTGGCCAAAGGTGACTTGCTGGCTATTTTCGATGCTGATTTTGTGCCGAAGCCTGATTGCCTGCGTAAGCTCGTTGACTTTTTTACCGATCCGTTAGTGGGCTGCGCACAGATGCGCTGGTCGCATATCAACGGCGATTACAATCTGCTGACGCGGTTACAGACCATCATGCTCGACGGTCATTTTGTCGTTGAACAGACCACGCGCAATCGTACGGGTGGCTTCTTCAATTTTAATGGGACGGCCGGTATTTGGCGGCGGCGAGCGATCGCGATGAGTGGGGGTTGGCAGCACGATACTCTGACTGAAGATACCGATCTGAGTTTTCGCGCCCAGTTGATGGGATGGAAATTTGTTTACCTGCTGGACGAAGAAGCGCCTGCCGAGATTCCCGTTGAGATCAATGCCTTCAAAGCTCAGCAGCGGCGTTGGGCCAAGGGCGTCATGCAGGTTGGGATCAAGCTTTATCCCAGGATCTGGCGTGCGCCGCTGCCGTTGCGCGTCAAACTCGAGATGTTTTTCCGTTTGACAGGGAACATTAGCTATCCGCTGATGATCCTGGCGAGTTTTCTGCAGTTTCCCTTGCTGCTGGTCCGTTACAATCAACCTTTTTACCACCTGATGGTGCTCGACTTGCCGCTGCTTTTCTTCTCCTCGATCTCGGTCTTTCTTTTCTACGGAACTGCAGTGTGGTATCTCGACGAAAAGCGGGCCCCGCGTCTGTTGCATCTGCCCCTGGTAATGGCCCTCGGCATTGGGCTGGCCTTTTCAAATGCGCGCGCTGTGCTGGAGGCGCTCTTCGGAATCAAGTCAGACTTTATCCGAACGCCGAAGTACAACGTGGGGCAAACGAACGACGAAACGTGGAAGGCCAAGAAGTACAAACGTAAGCGAGGCTTGTTGCCATTACTCGAGTTGGGCTTCGCACTTTATTTCCTGCTCGCCATTCTCTATGCCGGGCGCTTGCATATGTGGGGAACGATTCCCTTCCTTTCCCTCTTTTTCTTCGGCTTTGGCTACATGGGAATGATGAGCATTCTCCAGACGACGAGCGCCAAACGTTTTCTCTCTCTCTGGCGACCCGTTGCTGTCGATCGCCGTATTTGATCCGCTTTCATGCTTAAGGTTTTACGCTTGGATTCTTGATCTGCTTCAAGCACTAGACTAATATCCCGGCGTCCGAAATAGCTTTCAATAAACTCTCTGTCTGAATAGAAGTGGGTCCCGGCGTCAGGCCTCACTTTCACCAGAACTGAATTCCTGCTACTGCATGAGGAGAATTATGTCTCTAACATCATCCTTCATAGCGAGAACCTGTGCTTTTATTATCTGTCTTTTGACCTTAGCCACTGGTGCAATAGCGCAATCCCAAGCTACTACGGGAAACATCGAAGGCCGCGTGCTTGATCCAAAAGAAGCAGTAGTGCCCGGCGCCACCGTGACCGCGACTAACCAGCAGACTGGACTGGAAAAATCAGCGACAACAAACGACCAGGGCGACTTCATTGTCAATTTCTTGCCTCCCGGGCCCTACACGGTGCGCGCCGGCGCCAGCGGTTTTTCGCCGGGAGACATCAAGGACGTTATTGTCACTGTTGGAGGCAAGACCCCGCTCGACATAAAGCTTTCCGTCGGAGGTGCCAGTGGAGCGGTGACGGTTACCGGCGAAGCTCCGGTAGTCGAAACGACGCTTTCATCAATTTCGACAACAGTGAATTCGCGTGCGATCGAAAATCTGCCGGTCAATGGACGTAACTATTTGGATTTTGCGACGCTCACGCCCGGTGTGATTCGGGATCAGAACCGGGAAGGCGATCTCTCGGTGGGTGGCCAGAAAGGCACGCTTAACAATCTCCAAGTGGACGGCGTAGACAATAACAATACTTTCTTTGGACAGGCATTCGGCCGTACCGGTGTGCGCCCGCCTTACCAGTTCTCGGAAGAGTCAGTGCAGGAGTTTCAGGTAAATCAGAATGGCTTCTCGGCTGAGTATGGTAGAGCTGGGGGTGCCGTCATTAATGTCGTAACGAAGTCGGGCACTAACGAGTTTCATGGCGGTGGTTTTGAATTCTTTCGCGACGAATCGTTGAATGCTCAAACCCCACAACTTAAGGCCATTCAGTTTCAGCGCGGTTTACCGAACAAGCGTCCGCCGCTGCAGATTAATCAGTTCGGCGCGCGGTTGGGCGGTCCGATAAAAAAGAACAAGGCATTCTTGTTCTTTACTTATGACGGACAGCGGCAGAAACTATCAAATTTCCTGGATCCGCCGAACTTCTTCACGCAGCCAGCGGCAATTCAGGCACTGCTGCTGCCAAAGCTGAATACTTATCAGATCAATCGAGATCAGGATGTGTTTATGGTGAAAAGCGATATCTCTCTCACCAGTAAGCATCAACTGTCATTGCGGCTTAATCAACAAAACTTCACCGGCAAGAATAACGAGTTCACCGGCGCGCTGGGTACCGAGGAGCACTCTGGCGACAGCATCGCCAAAACAACGACCTTTTCGGGTTCTCTCGTTTCAACGCTCGGTAGCAGTACCGTAAACGAGTTTCGTTTTCAGGTGGCGAAAGATCGTGAGCCAGGCCAAGCCAACAGTAGTGATCCGGAAGCGCAGATCAATACGGGGGGTGGATCTCTTCTCCTGGGACGCAACAACTTTAGCCCGCGCGAGACGACAATTAAGCGTGCCCAGTTGATCGACAACATTTCCTTCTCTTATGGTCGGCATGCCTTCAAAACAGGCGTCGACATTAATATCGATCGCATCTTCAACTTTTTCCCGGGTTTCTTTTCCGGACAATACGCTTTCAATCCCATTACCGGCGTCGCGGTGACTGGCTATGAGGCTTTCCAGAAAAACGTTCCCTCAGTGTTTGCGCAGAACTTTCCGGGCGCGGGAACAACCGGAGCCACCACGGAACCGAATAGCACAGACTTTGCTCTTTTCTTTCAGGACGATGTGCGCGCTACTCCAAAGCTGACACTCAACCTCGGAGTCCGTTACGACAAGCAGTTCATGGCCAGTCCGCCAGTGAGGAATCCAGATCCAGCGCTGTTGGCGGCAGGCCTTGACACGAGCCGGCAGCCAAACGACAGCAACAACATTGGACCCCGCGGCGGGTTCAGTTATGGGTTTAACGACAAGACGGTGTTACGTGGAACCTATCCAAATATTTTCACCTCTCCTCCAGGAGCAGGCGCCCAACGACCAAATCTCTTCCTTTTTGCCCAGGACTACCAGCAGCCTTATGTACAGCAGGGAAGACTTGGCATTGAACGCGAACTGTGGAAGAACGTGAGTCTTGGAGTTACCTACCTCTACTTTCGCGGCGTGCATCTTTCGCGGACGCGGGACATCAATTTGTTTGCTCCGGTTCCGACAACCTTTACCGACCCGGTGACGAGTCAGTCGTTCATCGTGCAACGCTTCCCGGCAACGCGCCCCTTCGCAAACTATACCCGGATCAACTTATTCGAGAACTCCGGCAACTCCCGCTATAACGGACTGGCCGTCCAAGCGAGGCAGCGGTTTTCTGCCTTCCGTTGGGTCCCATTCTTCGAAGGCAGCGGCTCTCAGCTTTTGCTCTCCTACACCTTTTCGAAAGCGGAAGATGATAAACCCGATTCCACATCGGTTGTGCCAAATGGCGGTGACGATTTTAAGGTTGCCCAGAACCCTTTTGACCTGCGGGATGAATGGGGCTATTCCGACTCGGATCAGCGCCATCGGTTTGTCTTCAGCTCGGTTTTAGAGTTAGGGAAGGTAAAGTACACAAACAAGTTATTGCGCGTGCTATTCAACGATTACACCATTTCTGGAATCACGCAGATCCAATCGGGATTTGCCTATTCCGCGCAGATCGGTGTAGATGCTAATCGCGATGGAAATTCACGTGATGATCGCGTACCTGGTTTCGCACGCAACAGCTTTCGCACGTCTACGGTCTACCAATCAGACGCGCGAATAACACGCACGATTCATACGAGCGAAACCACTAAGCTCCGTCTGATTCTGGAAGGCTTCAACATCTGGAACCGTGCAAATACCGGTCTGGCGCCCGGTGGCGGATATTTCTCGTTCGTGAACATCAACCTTTACAGTAATTTCAACGCTAACACTCTGGTACTGACGCGACCGTTACCGGCCGCAGCATTTGGTTTGCCGCGTTCTATAAACACGCCGAGACAATTGCAATTGGCTATCAAGTTTGACTTTTGAGGATAGGACGAACAGCTTGCTGAAATCGTAGAAGTCGTGCTGACCTCCTGAGTGTATAGTGATCAGAACTTAAACATTCCTCACGTAAACTCGCGCGCAATTGGTTGGCGGCTTATCCCGCCAATGCCACCTATGCTATAGTAGCCGCCGAATCAGCTTCTGAGACATCTGGACCTAGATCTAATGCCCCGTCATGTCATTCCGTTGCTCGTTCCTTACTAAGGGAATAGTTTTTGGCGATTATTGGTGTCCGATCCGATCGGACGGAATTGAGCTATGAGAATTCTACTTTACAATCCCGATAATGGCGTGACACGCAACTTCATGCCTCACCTGTGGATGTTTCTTCTGCAGGCGCTCACGCCGCCGGAGCACGAAGTGCTGCTCGTTGACGGCAACGCCAAACCCATGTCCGAAGAAGAGCTTGTGCAATTTGTGCGCGACGAAAAAATCGGACTGGTTGGGATTGGGGCGATGACCAGGATGGTGGCCAGAGCCTATCGGATGGCCGATGCGATTCGTGCCGCAGGCGTGCCCGTTGTGATGGGGGGCCCACACGTTACCGAAGCGATGGACGAGGCCCTGGGCCGGGATGGTGGTCCACGACATGCGGATGCCGTGGCGCTGGGCGAAGCCGACGAGACGTGGCCGAAGATTGTGGCAGACGCCGCCCGTGGGGAGCTTAAGGATGTCTACGAGCCGGTTGATGAGACAGGCAAAGAGCGTAAGCCGTGTTTGGACCACTATCCGATGATCCCCTGGGAGAGTTTGGATCTCGACCAGTTCAACCTGGTGCCAAAGATCGCGCGTTCTCTCCTCGAGCGACATGGAGCCGGGTGGGGGACCTTTCACATGGTTCCGATCGAATCAGGTCGCGGATGTCCCTATGGTTGCGAATTCTGTACGGTTACAGGATTCTTCGGCGATTCGATTAGGTTCAGAACAAATGAAAGTGTGGTTGAGGAACTACTGCGCCTTAAGAGCCGTGCACAGCAGAATCGCGGTCAGATAGCGGTCTTTTTCATCGACGATAATTTTGCGATCAATATCAAGCGCACAAAGTCGCTGCTGCGAGACATGATCGCCGCCGGTGCCCAGCTTCCCTGGACCGCACAGATTAGCGCCAACCTGCTGAGGGATGAAGAGCTGGTTGATTTGATTGCGGCTTCTGGCGGCAGGTGGATTTTCATCGGCATGGAGTCAATTGACCCGGCCAATCTCGCCGACGTTAACAAGAACTTCAATAAGCCGGGTGAATATGCCGCTGTGCTTAACCGGCTTGCAAAGCGCAATATCTATGCGATTACCTCTTTCATTTTTGGCATGGATAACGACACGCCGGGAGTGGCGGAGCGCACCCTCGAGCAGATAGAAAGCTGGCCGCCGGTGCTGCCCGTCTTTGGACAGCTCACGGCATTTCCCGGTACGCCTCTCTATGCGAGGTTGGGAGCTACAGGTCGAATGACGCGTCCAAAACACTGGATGGATTTTGCTCCTTTCAAAATGGCGCACACGCCATTGAAAATGACAATCGAAGAGGCGCAACTTGAAGTTGATAAGGCATGGAGAGCTTCATATAGCGCCCAGAGCAATGAGAAAGTGCTCAAGTCAATTGCCGACCGTAGGATCGATGACCGCATTATGCACCTTATTGCGCGTCTGTTTTTTCGCGGGATTTATTTTCCGCAACTGAATAAGCGTGCCTGGGCCGGACTAATCGCCCAGAACCGGCGTCCGGTGCTCAAGCTAGCGAAAGAGGCTTTCGGGTTGTATCGCGCGTCGCGCCGAGGCCAAACAGATCAGGTTGCTGCCGGTGCCCAGCCTTTAGAATCCTAAGGTGGCAAGTTCTGTTTTTCGGAGTGCGGCAAGCGGCGCGACGCCGCTTTGGATTGACCGCCTCAAAAACCGAAGCATGTCCCAACGGCCACGTGCCTCATAGCGGAGACCAGGGCAAGACGATCCACGAACTCACACCAAATGTCACTAATTATTCGTGTCGGTTCCTGTGATTTCGTGGATCGTCTTCTATGAGTCCTCAAAACATAGCCGCCCCCAAAAACCTGAAGAATCCAAAGCGGGGCGACGCGGTTGTCGCACCCCAACTTCGCTGTCCTGCGTTTTTTCGATCAATTAACTCAAACCCCCAGCTAGATGGTGATCCGGTTTTGAATTTCGGTTGCCGAAACTCAACCATCGTCCAGACCGCCGGAACCACTCGCAGGCCAGGAGTCAATTTCACTTGCCTACTTGGATTGCTGGCTATGAGTCCGCTGCGGCGTTTGGGGTAGGAAAAAGCAGTTGTCTGGAGACATAATTCTTCCTAAGAGGCGACCCATGGAAGAAGCTGGGATAGGCAGGGTTGACGAAGAAGTTTACGCTCGCAAGAAGTTGCAGCGCATTCCGAAGCCCGATGATCAGGAACCGCGTTGGCCGGCACTGTTAGCCCTGCTGGCAATATGCGGACTGTATACGGCATTGCCCTCTACCCTGGTGGGCGGTCCGCGCTGGCTCATTCCGTCATTAGTGCTGGTGTTGCTCGTGCCTACAGTAATCTCCCATCGCATCGGTAATCATTCTCTCAATCAGACACTGGGTTACATCCTTAATAGCCTTGTGACCGTGGCCATGATCTGGTCGTTGTCGATGCTGGTCCGTGAGTTGCCCACCCACCGAATAACGCCGGAACAACTCTTACTTTCTGCTGCCTCACTCTGGGTGAGTAATATCCTGGTCTTTGCCTCCTGGTACTGGCGTTTGGATGGCGGTGGGCCACACGAACGCGATCTCACACTGGGTCATGTCGATGGGGCGTTTTTGTTTCCGCAAATGACGATGCACCCCGAAGCCAAGCTGGCAGCGGGCGAACATGAGTGGGAACCTAATTTCGTGGATTATCTGTTCCTGGCATTCAACACGAGCACAGCCTTCTCACCAACAGACGTGCCAGTGTTGTCACGTTGGGCGAAAATCCTGATGATGATCCAGGCGCTGATTTCCCTGATGGTGATTGCCCTGCTGGCCGCGAAAGCAATCAACGTCCTCTAACGTTTTGGAGCGCGGCGGCCCGCCGCCGCTTTCGCCTCAATTGCCAAGCTCATTTCTGAGGTCACTGTCTATGTGCTTCAGTTCGCGGTGAAGCTGGATCAGACGTTGGCCCAAAGCGCTGCCGGGCCAGCGCACTGTCTCCAAAGAGTCCCGCTTCAGTGACTGTCAATGTGAATCTTGCCTCAACAATCATCCTGCCGCTAATTTCTTGGCGATCTCGGCTGTGTGCTTCCCCTGGAAGCGCGCGATAGCGAGTTCATTTTCGCTGGGCATGCGCGAACCGTCCCCCCTGGTGATTGTGGAAGCGCCGTAGGGAGAGCCGCCTGAAATTTCGTCCATGTTTAGCAACCGTTGTTCAGAGTAGGGCACACCCACGATCACCATACCGTGATGAAGCAACGTGCTATGAAAGCTTGTGATCGTAGTCTCCTGGCCGCCGTGCTGGCTCGCGGTGCTGGTGAAAACGCTGCCCACTTTGTTTACAAGGCCGCCGCTCATCCACAGCTTTCCTGTCTGGTCGAGAAAGTTGCGCATTTGGGCGCACATGTTGCCGAAGCGTGTGGGCGTGCCGAAGATAATGGCGTCATAACTCGGTAATTCATCAACGGTGGCGAAAGGCGCCTCTTGGTCCAGCTTGGCGCCCGCCTTGCGCGCCGCATCTTCAGACATCACTTCAGCCACTCGCTTGATAACAACTGCGACGTCGGCAACTCCGCGCGCACCCTCGGCGACAGCTTTTGCCAGAGTCTCGACATGGCCATACATGCTGTAATAAACGACGAGTATTTGTGTCATCACTATTCACCTTTCGAAAAACTCAAGGAGCGTTCGTTTCGGGCCCATCTTACACGACAATATGTAATGCGATCGATTAACATACTGCTGACAACACACAACGGTAGCTAGATCGCTGCTCAAGTAGGTCAGGAAGCATATGTCTGATAAGCAATTGATTCAGTGTCGCGCCTGCGGAGCCAAGAATCGAGTGGAGCGCGAAAAGATTGAACAGGGAAATAATCCTGTCTGCGGACGGTGCAAAACACCTCTGCTCCTTTCTAATGTTAACAGTAAGCCAGTCACGGTCACGGATGCTACGTTTTCCACTGAAGTCGAGCGCTCTCCGATACCCGTGCTGTTGGACATGTGGGCGCCGTGGTGCGGGCCTTGTCGGATGATCGCGCCAGTATTGGAGGAGCTGGCGACGGAGCAGGCGGGACGTATTCGCGTGGCGAAACTCAATGTGGATGAGAATCAGGTTACGGCCTCGCGTTTCAATGTGCGCAGTATTCCGACTTTGCTGGTGCTCAAATCCGGCAGAGAGGTAGATCGCCTCGTCGGCGTGATGCCAAAGACTGAGTTGATGCGACGCCTGGAACGAGTCCTGGCGCAAGGCGCGTCAGCATAGTCGGTAACGTTAGCGCGAGAGCATCGAGGATTGACCCAATGTAACGGACTGTGGCTCAGTCAAACTACCTGGCTCATTTCCTTTCAAGGGTTCAAGGACTAGCGGTCAAAGCATTTATTCAAGTGCGTCTGCCTGTTTCTAATAGTGACTGTCGATCGCGCCGTCCAAGGGACAGAAACGGCACCAAATTAGGACAAAACCGACAATTCCCTCTTCTACGATCCGGCCGTTAATAATTAAGCGCACTGTTTTTAGGATAGAAGCGGGCTGAAATCGACTCAGACACTTCACACCGTGGCACATTTCGCTGGTAGGGCATGTGTGGCGATGTACCACCAACGGCGCTCAATCATATATACGGTTGTCAAGGTGTGGATTGAAGCGGCCAACAAAGTGGAGCCGAAAGAGCTCCGTCAGTGGCGAGTTGCTCATGAAGTAAGTCCCGGACTTTTACTACTCTCGAAAGTTATCGAGAGTAGCAAAAAACAACTGACAGGGTGAGGCTTTGTGAGGCCTTCACCCTTTTTTGTTTTGAGGTCCTGGAGTACTAATGTCTGACCGATCTCCATGCCCTGTTCTCCTCAGACCAGCTCTCGAATGATCAACTGGATGGGAGAGTTCGACGGATAAACGATCATAGCGAGGGCTGCCTTTCCCCGCTGTGGAAACGATTCTCTAAAGGAGGTTGTTGTGGATACTCGCAAAGTATGCGCAGGAACGCTTGCCATAACCTTAATGGTTTCGATATTCATGCTGGCGGTGAGCTGTAGTGCATTAGCGAAGAAGGGCTACCAGGCCGGCAATCGAGCGCACATCATCAGGGAAGTGCGACACGAGCTAGCGACGCTGCCTTATTACGGAGTGTTCGACTGGCTGGAATTCGAGGTGGGTGCCGATAACACCGTCGTACTGCGTGGGCAAGTTGTGCGGCCCACCACGAAATCCGAGGCCGAAACTCGCGTTAAGGAAATCGACGGTGTCTCAAAGGTTAGCAACGAGATTCAGGCATTACCTCTTTCCCCCCATGACGATCGACTGCGCCGTGCCCTTTATCGCGCAATCTACAGTTGGGATTCGCCTTTATTTCGGTATGCCACGCAGTCGGTACCACCTATTCACCTTATCGTGAAGAATGGCCGTGCTGTCCTGAAAGGTGTAGTTGCAACGAAGGGCGATAGCAATTTGGCATACATAAGAGCTCGAGGAGTTCCAGGCCTTTTCGAGGTGACTAATGAATTGAAGGCCGAGAGCGAGATGCCGCGGTAGTGAGTTGCCTGTGAAAGAGAGCCCATAGCGCCACTTGGGCAGCGGCAGTCGAAGGTAAGTGCTATCAAAGTTGTTCCGCTCGCGGGTGGGTTAGTTCTCACTCTGGTTGGAGCGAGTCCATGATGGGAGGGTATGAATAATGGCGAAAGCAGTAGGTATTGATCTCGGTACGACCAATTCCGCGGTATCAATCATGGAGGGCAGCAGTCCGACCGTGATTGTCAACAGTGAGGGGGGACGAGTTACGCCCTCAGTCGTGGCTTTCACGAAAACCGGTGAGCGCATCGTCGGACAAATCGCCAAGCGGCAGGCGGCATTGAATCCTGAGCGAACAGTCTTCTCGATCAAGCGTTTTATGGGCCGGAAGTACTCCGAGGTGACCCAGGAACTCAAACAGGTGCCATACAAAGTCGTTTCCGGGCCGAACGATACGGTACGCATCGATATTGACGGCAAGCTGTATTCGCCGGAGGAAATCTCGTCGCACATTCTCCGGAAACTAGTCGACGACGCTACCAAATATCTCGGCGAGAAGGTCAGGGACGTCGTCGTCACCGTGCCCGCATATTTCAATGATGCACAGCGGCAGGCGACCAAGGATGCAGGCCAGATCGCAGGCCTCAATGTGCTGCGCATAATCAATGAACCAACGGCGGCCTCGCTGGCCTATGGCCTCGACAAGAAAAAGAACGAGATAATCCTGGTATTTGATCTCGGCGGGGGCACATTTGATGTATCAATCCTGGAAGTCGGTGATGGGGTCTTTGAAGTAAAAAGCACAGCCGGTGATACGCATCTGGGAGGCGACGACTTGCCGGCGCCGGGGCAGGCGGTACTCGAACGAGCGGGGGTGGCGGCGATGACGACGTGATTGATGCCGAGTACACGCCAAAATAGCCTGTTGTCCGACAAACTTCAGTTTGTCGATGGTTTCCGGACGTTCGACACACTTCAGTTTGTCGATGGTTTCTGAGAGGAGCTTTCGGCGCCCACACGACAAACTGAAGTTTTGTCGGACAATTCGGGATGAGAAACGAAGCGCAATGGCTGCCAAGGCGAAAGACTACTACGAGGTTCTCGGCGTCAGCCGGAGTGCCTCGGAAAATGAGATTAAGACGGCCTATCGCAAGCTCGCGCGCAAGTTTCATCCCGACTTAAATCCGGGCGACAAGGCCGCGGAGGACCGCTTCAAGGAGTTACAAGAAGCATACGATGTGCTCGCGGATGCCGAGAATCGCAAACTTTATGACCAGTACGGCGAGAATTGGCGGGCGGTTAAGCAGGGAGGAGGTGTTCCTCCGCCGGGATGGGAAGGGTATCAGACGAGGCAGGGACCACAAGCCGGTGGAGTCAATTTCAGCGACTTTGACTTCGGGTCCTTCGGCGGTGAGGGAGGCTTCGAGATCTTCGGTGAGATGTTCGGCCGCGCTGGACGAGGCAGGGCGCGCCGTAGCAATCGCGGACAAGACGTAGAGGCGGAACTCGAGCTATCACTTGAAGAGGCCCATCGAGGGGTACGTCGCACGCTGCAGATGCAGGTTGCTGACAACTGCCCAACGTGTAAGGGCACCGGCGTCCTGGAAGGTAATAAGACGTGCCCGACTTGCGGTGGTTCGGGTCGGATATTAAAGCCGAAGACCATCGAAGTGAACATTCCCGCCGGCGTTCGAGACGGCTCGACGGTGCGCTTGGCCGGACAAGGCGGAGCCGGCATGGATGGCGCGCAGCCCGGCGACCTATACCTGCATATTCGCCTCCGTCCCCATCACCTCTTCACCGTGCAAGGTGATGACATCGAAATAGAGCGACCAATTGCGCCATGGGAAGCTGCACTTGGGGCGCGGATTGATGTGCCAACGATCGATGGACAAGTTGAGATGACTGTCCACCCGGGAGCGCAAAGCGGTCAACGACTACGTTTGCGTGGCCAGGGTCTAAACAAGCGAAAAGGTGGACGAGGCGATGAATACGTCAGATTGAAAATCGTGGTCCCGAAACAAATCAGCGCAGAAGAGCGGCGTTTGTACGAGGAGTTGCGTGACGTTTCGCGCTTCGAACCTCGTAAAGCAAAAGGGTGAATGGGAGATTGGGCGAAAGGGCGAAGGGAGATGGGGAGAAAGGGTAAGAGGAGATAGGGTGAATGGGCGAAAGGGTGAAGGGGAGATGGGGCGATGGAGAGAAAAGGAGACGTGAGGACGCGGATATGCGGACATGATTACAGAGATGCTCTCACTTCATCCCACGCTCCCATTCTCCCATTCTCCCACTCGCCCCATCGCCCCTTCTCCCTTTCTCCCCTTCTCCACTTCGCTCTGCGGGCGCACTCCAAAGGAGGCATATGCGGCTGAGTGATTTTGATCTTGATGAGGCACTTACGTTCGACATTGTCGCCGAAACTGTCGGCGCCCGGCGTTCGCTGGTTGCGCGGCTTGCACAGCAGGGCTTGATTGAAACAATCGAGAGCGAAACCGGCGAGGTGCTGTTGCCAAGACGCGTCGTGGTCCAAATGCGGCGCATGCAACGACTCAGGCGCGACTTAGGCATCAACTTCGCCGGCGCCGCAGTGATCCTCGAGTTGGTGGGAAGAATCGAGCAGTTGAAGCGCGAGTTGGCAGTGATGGACCGTAGATACAAAGAATGACGTTCGTTACCTTGGCGATTCAGATCCACCAATCAATTGGAGATGAAACTTTACTATTGGCAGCGCTCAAAGCCGAGAGTGGTGAAGTCGCGGAGCCGCTAATCAGACATTCTCACGGCTCCGTCGCCTGATGTGCAGGAGGTTTGGCGTTCTGCTGCTGGCTCTTGGTATCAAGCTGCGAGGGCTTGAACGCACAGCTCTCAAGATGACTCCGAGAACTGTCTAAATGGCTGACGCATCTGTTTAAGAATTGTCGTGTCGACCGCAGGGCGCGCTCTTTTTTGGTGAGCGCTTGCAATAGCTATGTTAAGGGGGACAGAAGGGGAGGAAAAATGAAGGACAAACGGTCTATTCGCGAAGAAATGCAACTAGCGACACCAGGCAGCATCCTGCTAATTCTGGCTATATTGGTTTTATTGCTTGGGGCATGCAGTCGCCAGGGTTCTCCGACTGCAGCACAATTCACGTCAGCGCCGAAGGCTGTTGCGAACACTGGTGCTGCAACTAGTGATCCTGCCAGTAGCGGCGCCTTACCTCCTTATTCCTATGCTGATGTCGTGAGCCGGGCTGCGGGGGCGGTTGTCACAATCCACTCGCAATCGCGTGTGCGGGCGCCGCAGCAGTTTCCCTTCAGCAACGATCCATTCTTCCACGATTTCTTCGGTGATCGTGGTGGCATGCCACAGCAGCAGCCAGAGCTGCGCAGATTGGGACTTGGCTCCGGTGTAATTGTCAGCACTGACGGTTACATTCTGACCAACCATCACGTGGTCGACGGCGCCGAGCAAATCAAAGTGGACTTGAACGACAATCGCACGCTCGACGCAAAGGTTGTGGGTCTGGATCCGCCGAGCGATCTGGCTGTTTTGAAAATAGATGCCTCGAGTCTGCCCGTGCTCTCCCTCGGTGATTCTGATCGTGTGCGCGTCGGAGACGTCGTGCTTGCAATCGGCAATCCGCTCGGCATCGGGCAGACGGTGACCATGGGTATCATCAGCGCCAAAGGTCGTCAGACGGGATTGAGCAGCGGAAGCTTTGAGGATTTCTTGCAAACTGACGCGCCAATTAACCAGGGTAACTCCGGAGGAGCGTTGGTCAGCACAAATAGCGAACTCATCGGTATCAACTCGCAAATCCTTTCCCCATCGGGGGGAAGTATCGGCATCGGCTTCGCCATTCCCTCGAATATGGCGCGCACCGTGATGGACACGCTGATTCGAAGCGGGAAAGTACGTCGTGGGCAACTTGGCATCGCTGTGCAAAGGGTCACTCCAGAAATAGCTTCGAATCTCAAACTGAGAGAGGCGAAGGGCGTGATAGTAGCCGGCGTGCAACCTGGCAGCGCTGCTGATCGAGCTGGACTCAGGAAGGGCGACGTCATTACCACCTTCAATGGTGTTGAGATCACCGATCCAAACACTTTCCGTAATCGAGTAGCGAGCACGCCTCCGGGCACCGAAGCTAACTTGACTATCTTGCGTGATGGTCGGGAGCAGCAAGTGCGGGCCGCTCTGGGCGAGTTCACTCAGCAACCTTCCCAGGAGCAATAGCATGGGCAAAGAGCGTACAAGAAGTTGGAAGTATCGGAGCGCTTTTGCGTTTCTGAGTTCCGGCTTGAAATGATAACGATTCCTATTAACGTCCCTCGGTGGACAGGCCACTTGACACGAATGTGGAGGAGGTGCGAATCATGCCGGGTTTTGTCGAGCGGGATCAATGGAAAACTTTTCTTGATGAGTTCAGTAAACGCAATCAACTACGGCCTACTCGTCTTGAAGTGATAGGGGAGATTGGCGACCAGGAGGAGGAACAGTTGCTGCCGTTTACTGGCATTAGTTTCGAGGCCAAGGGTAATGCAGCCGGCAGTGTTGAGATCATTCTCGGCGGTGAAACAGCCGCTGAAGAGAGACACTTGACTCACACAGTCAAAAATGTGGAAAAAATTGCGCCTTTGATTGGCAGCACTGGTCTCGAAGACGGCCTCGGAATTGAAGATAAAGAGGGTAATAAAACGATCCTGCATTTTGAAACGCTGCTGGAACTCGAGGAAACGATCCCGTAACGAGCAATCGCACCAGGACCAAGAAGAAAGTAGCTCTAACGCCTTGCTCTCCAGACTTCAGCCGACCAGCGCGCGGAGTGCGCTCGGTCGATCTACCAACCGTTTTCGGTATCGGGTCCAGGTTCAGACCCTTGCAGCTTGCCATCTACAAACCGAACGCGAATAATTTCGGCTTTCACAATCCGGTAGAAAGAAAGGATGCTGAAGGGAACTTCAAGAAGTTTCGCCACGCTCAAAATCCATAATATGCTACCAGCAGCAAAACTTGTTCTTACATTTAAGGAAAATTGCCCCGGCCTACTGCTTACAGCGACGACAGAAGAAAGGCTCAGAATCATGATATTTGGTAAATGGCTAATTGTTTTCATCTGTATAGTAGCTGCAATCTCGCTGACGAGTTGCCAAAAAGGTACAAGGAATTCGCAGTCAGCGACCGAATCAACAAAACAATCTTCTGCGTCCGGCGGCGCCGAAGCAGGGATTGAGAGAATCAAACCTGCGCCAGGGACAGGAAATGTGCAGGGAAAAGTTTTCTACAACGGCAAACCTGTCGAGAACATCGAAGTTAAGCTCTGCGAAACATTCAACCAATACTTCGGCGGTTGTAGCGGGAAAAGCTATACGGCGCGCACGGACAAAAACGGGGAGTATGTAATTACTAACGTCGAGCCAAAAGTATACGAAGGTTTGTTAGCGAGGGTGTTTGACACCGATTCGTATGTCTTTGCGGCTTCGGGGATCGCGGGACTGAGCTCAACTAAATACGAGATTACCGCGGATAAGACCATGTTCATAGCGCCGACCAATCTCTTCAAGGGCGATCTGAAGCTGCTCAATCCCAAGGCGGGAGCTAAACTGAGCGCGCAAAATCTGGAGTTAAAATGGGAGGCATACCCGGACGCGGCTTATTACAAGTTTAGCATCTACCCGGAAGACTCGAGCATCTCATCTCCATACATCAATGAGCGCGTCGAAGGAACCTCCTTCGGTATCGATAAGCCGCTACAAAAGGGCGTTTACCGTTGGCAAGTTGACGCGTACAACAGCGCTGATAAAAAGCTGGCAGAAAGCAGCAGGGACATCAAATTTACAATTATTGAGGGCGCTGGTTAATAAACCTAATTCTGCTTCAACGGAGAGGTCGGTCGTTATTGTCGTTACCATGAGGTCAATTCTCGCAAAAATCGTATTCACAATCGTAACGCTCATCCTCTTTACGACGGCGATCGGGGTTAATGCCAAAGTAATTCGTAGCCGTCCTGCCGCAGAAATAAGCTTCCGTGAAATGCGGTTCCGCACACCGCCTTTAGTCGAACTCTATTTCGACGTCGTGCTGCGCAACGATCGACCTCAGCCACGGTGGTTTCTGCTGCCCAGTAATCTTGGTCCAAAGTACGGATCCGATTTCGCCAAGGGCGGTGTCGATGGTGTGGAAGTGTTCGCACCCGCCGGCAAAGGACGCGTTGTATTTGGTCACTTTCTGGGCACGGGCGGCTTCCATGCGCTGCTTTTGCCCGCCCGCGCGGAAGTGCGTTTGAGACTCTTCCCGATCTCATTCTGGGGAGACTTGCCTGATCAGGTTCAAGTAAGAGTAGTCATAGCAAAGCGGGTGACCATCGGTGAGGAAAAACTTGAAGCATGGTTCGGAACTGATCCGTTGAGTAGCGCCAGGGCCGATATTACGGAAGGCGCACTGAGTCAGAACCGGATGGTACGTTCGAGGCACACACCCGATCATAAAGAGCTTGGGACGCTGATCGAGGAAGAGAGTCGCGTCGAGCTACAGATTCCACTTAAGCTCAAAACGTGAAATGTTCATTCATTGGCTTCGCAATCAGCATCCTCACTGGCCGGTTGTGAGGACGACTCGAAATCGGGCCTTGCCGCTCATCATGCGCTCGTAAGCTTCCGGATTGCTCTCGTCCACGGCACGGGTTATGCGGTAATAGTCATGAGACGCATCGTGTGTAGCAAAAGAAGCCATGTCTCGCTAAAGACGTCTGTACAAGAAAGACCCAAAGTTACTTCTTTCGCAAAGTAGACAAAGGATCGAAATGCTAAGCCGCATTAATTGTTCGTTGGGATTCATTGCGGTTTGTTCAATGATCTGGCTTGGAACAAACGCCGCCATGGCCCAAAACTCGGTCGAGGAGTTTCACAAGATCCTGCGTGACAAAGCAACTTTCGATGAGACCGATTTCGCTGCACTGGGACAGGGTAAGACGGTTGTACGACTTTTACCCGTGAGGGATAAGAGAGAAGTTGCCGTATGTGGACTCGTCAGCCTCCAGGCACCTGTTGAACTGTTTCTACAGTCCTTCCGGGAAAGCCTGACCCAGAAGAGCAATCCCACGATTCTGGAGATCGGTAGCTTCAGCAGTACGCCAACGCTTGCTGACTTGCAGATGCTTACGATCGAAGATCGTGACATAGAAGACTTGAAAGAATGTGTGGCTGGAAGCTGCAAGCTAAAGCTGTCGGCCATGATGATCGAACGTCTTAACAAGGAGGTCAATTGGGAAGCGCCTGACTATCGGATTCAAGCAACTCGTCTGCTCAAACTCATGCTTTTGGATTATGTGCGTGATTATCTAGCTCGAGGAGACGTCGCACTCATTGAATACAATGATAAACCGGAAGAGGTTCGGCTGGCTGAGGAGCAACGCGCTCTGATGGCTGCATCAAGTTACATGAACAATATTCTTCAGGAGTTTCCGCAGCAACTTAAAGGCTTTGCAAAACCAGGGATTTCCATTGTGGAGAATGCGATTGTATGGTCGAAGATCAAGTTTGGCCTAAAACCAGTTATTACTTTCAACCACATCCTGGTCTATAAGCGTGAGCAGGAAAGTGGGCCACAAATTCTGATTGCATCGAAACAGATTTACGCGAATCACTACTTTGATGCTTCGCTCGCGCTGACGGCATTCGTGACGATTCCGGGTGCGTCAGGACCATACCTGATCTACGAGAATCGCTCGCGGGCTGACGGACTAGGAGGTGCCTTTAGTAAGATAAAACGAGGCATTGTCGAGGGAAAAGCCGTAAACGGCTTGAAGACTATTCTGGAAAATTCAAAAGCGAACCTCAATGCGCGCGGAGTCCGCGAAACCGACTCTGCATTGCTTTCCGATGAAGCACGGAGTTGGAGGCGATGGACGATTGGTAGGGTTCACCTGTTCTTGTGGCTCATCTTAATCACTGCGTCCGTTGCGTTGTTTACCCTGGGTAACTACAACTGGAAAAGCGGCATCAGAGGGCAAGCGCGTAACTGAAATTGGAGATCGGTGTCGATTTATCAACCCTCAAATCGAAGTCGTGGGCGTCTTTTAGCTTGAAATGACAGTATACGCAGAGATTGAGAAGCCGACGACTTCGCCGCAACCTGATCGTCGGGATGGCTCCGCCGGGGTGTCTGATCAGCCAACTAAACCTTTGAAAGAAAGCTTGGCCCAGGGCGAGAATCTCTCTACCCCGGCCGTAGAGTTCCGCAACGTTCATTTCTTCTTCGACGATGAAAAGGTCCTCGATGGTATCAGCTTCACCGTGATGAGGGGCGAGATCAAGATTATCTTAAGTGGTTCAGGCGGTGGCAAGTCCACGATCCTTAAACTCATTCTTGGGCTTCTTAAGCCGGATGAGGGACAGGTCCTAATTGACGACGAGGATATTACAAATTACGACGAATCGCAGTTAATGCCTGTACGTGACAAGATCGGAATGGTTTTTCAGGAAGGTGGCCTCTTCGATTCGCTCTCAGTCTATGACAATGTCGCTTATCGATTGCATGAGGGTAACGTACCCGAGGAAGATGTAGAAAGGGAAGTGGGGGTATTGCTACGCTTTGTTAAGCTTGAGAATGAAACAGATAAGCTCCCGAATGAGTTATCCGGAGGTATGCAGAAACGAGTTGGCATCGCACGCGCGCTTGTTGGCAATCCCCAGATTGTCTTATTTGACGAACCAACTGGCGCCCTGGATCCGCCAACGGCAGCGACCATATCGGAACTGATTATCCGCCTGCGCGATCTGGAAAACATCGCTTCGATTCTCGTTACACACGAGATGGATACCGTCAAATACATCACGAGTGCGTATGCAGCCATTACTGAGAAGGGCGAAGTCACTGTCAGAGAGGAAGGGGATAAACTCTGTCTAAGCAACACGAAGATCCTGATGCTGCGCGAGGGTCGCGTAATCTTTAGCGGCACAAATGAAGAATTCGTCCAGTCAGAAGACGAATACATTCAGAAGTTCATCAGCGGCACCGAAATGGAACCCGACCAGGTCACACAACAGAAACACTAGACCAATGAAACGTCCCGCGATTGTGGCAGTCAGTGGCTTTAGCTCTGAGGTGGGAAAAACCACACTTATGTGCGATCTCCTGCGCTCTCTTTCCGGATGGGAGGCAATCAAGGTGACACGCGGACATTATCGATCGTGTGGCAGAGATCCTCATGCGTGTTGTGTCAGCGATTTGTTGAGTGACGAGCCAGTGATTCGTTCGGGCCGTGAACAGAATTACGAGTTGGGGAAAGACACCGGCCGCTACTGGGACGCAGGCGCCGCAAACGTACACTGGGTGATCGTAACTGATGAGCAGGTTGAGCGGGGAATCAAGCAGGCCGTTGACCGTGTTGCTGCAACCGGAGTTTTGATCGAAGGCAATAGCATTCTCGATTTCATTCAGGCTGATCTTGTATTGATGGTCACCAGGGCAAGCGGCGGGAAGATAAAAGGTTCGGCACGTCAGGCGCTTGGGCATTCTTCGGCGATTTATCTTTCCAATATTACAGAAGAAGGAACCGATGAACGGGAAACGTTTGCTCTCTGGCGGAAGCGGTCGGGCATGGACAATCTTATAGGTGACCTCCCAATCTATACGCGAGAGGATTTGCCGGCGCTAATCGACTTAGCGCAAAGGATATATCTGAATTCCGACCGCACAGCACGCGCGCCGATTGTGCCTCCCCAGAACACTCCTTTACCGAGCTGACAATGACGGCGCCGTCTGAATCCTGGGATTCTCGTATACATCGTGCTGAGGAACTCGCCCGCAAGTCGGAGGCAACCGGCGAAATCCTGACGTTTTACGCAAAGCTGCTCCAGTCTCAAAAAGCAGTCGAAGAATTCCTACACAGTCGCCGAGGCTGGCTTCCTTCAGGATCTCTGGCCAGGGATCTTTCGGTAGTCAGAGAAACGTTTCCTGTCGTGTTGCGCACAGTTGAGGCGAATGGGCCGGCGCCACTTGCAGCGGATGCGCGAACTCTCATTACCGCAGATAACGGAACGCTTGATGAGATGCTTTTGGAGTATTGGCGCAGTCCTTCCGACACACAGTTCTTTTCGAAAGCGTTCTTGCAGCCTTATGCGCGCTGGTTAGTGGAGTCAGGCGGTCACCCATCGGATAGATCGTTTGAAATCAATGAAAGGCGATGTCCCTTCTGCGGCGGTATGCCGCAAGTGAGCTTTCTTCGGATCAGAGAAGCGACTTCGGAGAGTGGCAACCGAGACCTTGTCTGCGCAACCTGTACGCTCAACTGGTCGTTCCGACGGGTCGCCTGCGCATATTGTGGTGAAGAGAGCCCGACGAAACTAGGTTACTTTCACACGCCAGAATACGATCATATTAGGATCGAAGCTTGTGATACCTGCAAGCATTACATTAAAGGTGTGGACCTGACGCGACTTGGGTTTGCTGTTCCGTTGGTAGATGAAGTGGCGGCAGCGGCGCTCGATGTTTGGGCCCACGAACATGACTACACGAAAATTGAATTAAATCTGGTAGGGTTATAGAAAAAGCTCACTCAAATAATGCCCACCTCTTTAGACTCGTTTCAGATTATTTTCCACGACAGTTTTCCAGTCAAAATCTGTTTTAGGTGCTCACCTAAAATCAAGGGTTGACATACCTACTCATTCAGCCCTAACCTTCGGGGTCAACCCCCCGCGTTAACCCCCCTGCATTGAACCGGAGATGAGAAAGTGAGCCGTATGTCCTCGCTCACACACATCTATCCGTGGTTCTATCCGGCCAGTAACGAACGCTACTGTTCTGTGCCGTCCTGCGCAATTCATAACAGCGTTTCTTTAGCTTTCCCTGATAATCAATCATATTTCTGGCTATGTTTGGGAGGTAGTTATGAATCTCTCCAGAAGGACCTTTCTCAAGACGACCGTGATTGGAGGCACCGGCCTGACGGCTTTCGGCTTCAGTCTCGCGCCGGTTTACGCTCAGACCCAAGGGTTGAAGATCGCCCGCACAACGGAGACGCGTAGCACGTGTCCCTACTGTTCGGTTAGCTGCGGCGTAATAATTCACACTCTGGGTGACAAAGCCAAGAACGCGATTCCGCAAGTGGTGCACGTCGAAGGCGATCCCGATCATCCCATCAATCGTGGCACGCTTTGTCCCAAAGGTGCTTCACTCGAACAAGATATCCTCAACGATCGTCGTCTGCTGAAGCCACAAGTGCGCCGGCCAGGCTCCGATCATTGGGACGATATTTCGTGGGATGATGCAATTAATGAGATTGGGCATTGGGTGAAGAAGACGCGTGATGAAACCTTTGTTGAAAAGGATGAGAAGGGATTTACAGTAAATCGATGCGAAGGTATCGGATGGACCGGCGGTTGCACTGATACGAACGAACTGAATTACCTTGCAGTTAAGACGATGCGCAGCCTGGGGGTCTGCTATTTCGAAACGCAGGCCCGGGTTTGACACGGCCCCACGGTCTCCAGTTTGGGGCCCACCTTCGGACGCGGCGCAATGACCAATGGTTGGATCGACATCAAGAACACAGACATGATGTTGATCATGGGTGGGAATCCGGCTGAGAACCACCCTTGCGGCTTCAAGTGGCCCATCGAGGCCAAGCTTCATCGCAATGCCAAAATGATTGTCGTTGATCCGCGCTTTACACGTACCGCGGCAACGGCTGATCTCTTCCTTCAGATTCGAGCCGGGGCCGATATCGCTTTTCTCGGCGGCTTGATCAACTACGCCATCCAGAACAATCGCATAGCTAAAGATTATCTTATCAACTACACCAACGCGGCCTTTATTGTGAAGGACGGTTTCAAGCTTCCTGACGATGGTTTGTTCTCAGGTTTCGACGGCCATAGCAATTACGCAAAGGAAACCTGGAACTACGAAGCGGGCGGCAACGTCGGGCCAAAGAGCGAAAGCCCAGGTGTTGTTGGTGCAACGACCCAGCAAAGACCAACTGCATCCTCTACGCCTCCAAGCAGCCAAGGTAAATCAGCCGGAGGCGTCATGGACCGCAACACCGGTGGTGGTCATCAAGCGGCAGGTGGGCCGGGGGCAATGGGACAAGGTGGAACCAAGCCGCCACCAATGCTTCCGGCGAATGTTGCATATGATCTCTCACTACAACGCGAGCGCAGCGTGTTTCAGTTGCTCAAGAGTCAGTACTCGCGCTACACGCCGGAGATGGTCGAACGCATCACGGGCATTCCGAAGGATCAGTTTCTTAAGGCCGCGGATATGTTCACGTCCATTCGCAAGGACGGTGACATTCGGGTGGACGCAACATACATCGGGGACCCAGATCATACGCACTGCCGCAATCCTGCAACTGCTGCTGGGAAACGTTGGGCGCGCCGGCGGCGGAGTCAATGCGTTGCGTGGGCACTCCAACATTCAGGGGGCGACCGATATGGGCGGCGTCTTTGATATCTTTCCCGGCTACCTGAAGATTCCAGCTCCAACTGATACTGATCTGGCCGGCTTCCTGAAACGCACTACACCTACGGCTTCCAAACCAGACCAGTGGGATTCCTATAACTACTGGTCCAACACGCCCAAATTCATGGTCTCGTTTCTCAAGGCTCTCTATGGTGACGCGGCGAAAAAGGAGAACGACTGGGCCTTCAACTACCTGCCTAAGATCGACCGCAAGTACTCATGGACCGAGCTGTGGGACTACATGTACCAAGGCAAGGTCAAGGGCCTTTTCGCCTTTGGGATGAACGGAGTGATGATTGGCCCAAATTCGAGGAAGAATATTGACGCGCTTAAGAAGGCGGATTGGTTGGTCGTTTGCGAACTCTACCCCGATGAAACGAGTGAGTTTTGGAAATCACCGGGAATCTCGAAAGACGATATGAAACAGATCAATACGACTGTTTATCGTCTGCCGGGCGCGGGTTTCGCCGAGAAGGACGGCACGTTCGTCAACTCGGCGCGTTGGCTCCAATGGAAGTATGTAGCGTTGCCGCCTCCGGGAGAAGGGAAAGTAGATCAGGAGATTGTGGCGCGCATCTTTTTGAAAGTACGTGATTTGTATAAAGCCGAAGGCGGGAAATTTCCGGACCCAATCGCTAATCTCGCCTGGCAGTACACGACACCGCAGAACCCATCGCTTGCGGAAGTAGCGAGAGAGATAAACGGCAAGGCGCTCGCCGACCTGACGGACGAAAAGCTCTTTCCAGGTCAAACAGTCAAAGCCGGACAGCAAGTACCCGGATTCGCATGGCTTCGAGACGACGGGTCAACTTCATGTGGCAATTGGCTCTATTCGGGTTCGTGGACAGAAGCTGGGCCACAGACACAACGACGCGGTACAGACGATCCATCAGGCTTGGGAATCTATCCGAACTGGGCCTGGTCATGGCCGGCTAACCGCCGGGTAATGTACAACCGCGCTTCCTGTGATCCATCAGGCAAACCCTGGGATGCCGAGCGCAGACAGGTTTGGTGGAGTGAAGCGCAGCAGAAGTGGGTTGGCAACGACGTTCCTGATTTCAAGGTCGACTCCAATCCTAAGGATCATATGGGGCCCTTTATCATGAACCCGGAAGGTGTGGGGCGCATCTTTGCTCCGCTGGCGGCGTTCGCGGACGGTCCGTTTCCCGAGCATTACGAGCCAGTCGAGAGTCCTATCGCCAACCCGCTCCATCCAAAACAATCGATCAACCCCGTAGCAAAGAGTTACAAGTCCGACCTCGACAAGTATGGAACGCCAGATCAGGGCTTCAATGTCGTCTGCACGACGTATCGCTTAACGGAGCACTATCACTATTGGACTAAGAACAATCCAATGAACGTCCAACTTGTGCCAGAACCATTCGTCGAAATTCCTGCCCAGCTTGCGAATGAGATGGGCATAACGGGCGGCGAGAAGGTGAAGGTGTCGAGCGCGCGCGGAACACATATCGCGAAAGCGATGGTAACCAAACGCATTAAGTCGATGATGATCGATGGCAAAAAGACCTACCAAATTGGTGTGCCCATCCACTGGGGCTATCGCGGCATCAAGGAGGATGAAGGCAAGACTGCACTCACTCTTGCTAACAACCTATCTCCGGCCGCAATTGATCCCAATGCTTACACTCCAGAGTTCAAGGGGTTTTTGGTAAAGGTTGAAAAGCTTTAAGGGGGCCGAATATGAGCGACGAGAGAACGCTGCAGATTCAAGAAATTTCGGCCCATCCAGGTCCTGTGCCCGGTCAAGGCACCCAGCGCGCCGTCGAAGTCTGCAAATACATCGACGTCACGACCTGCATCGGTTGTAAAGCTTGTGAGGTAGCCTGTGTTGAATGGAACGATCATCCGTTCCGCGAAACCACGTTCGATGATACCTACCAGACAATGCCGTCGACTGAATGGAACTATTGGAATCTGATCAAGTTTGTCGAGCACGAACGCGATGGAAACTTGATGTGGCTGATGCGTAAAGACCAGTGTATGCACTGCGAAGATCCCGGTTGCCTGCGGGCCTGTCCTGCTGATGGAGCGATTATTAAATATGAGAACGGCATCGTCGACTTTCAGCAGGACAACTGCATTGGCTGTGGTTATTGCATTTCAGGATGTCCTTTCGATATTCCAAAATTCAATCCCAGGACGAAGAAAGTTTTCAAGTGCACGCTCTGTTCGGATCGTGTGGGACAAGGACTTGAACCGGCTTGCATCAAGGCCTGTCCTACAGGCTGCCTTCACTTTGGTACTAAAGACGACATGGTTCAGATTGCGCGCACGCGTGCAACGCAACTTCAAAAAGAGTCAGGCTTCGCAAACGCCGGCGTCTATGACCCGCAATCTGTTGGCGGCACGCATGTCATTTATGTGCTGCACGACATCACCAATCCGGAGATGTACGGGGGTCTTCCGTCAAATCCCGTAATTCCGCCCAGTTACACCGTCTGGAAGTGGCTGGCTAAACCGACTGGGCTATTCATGGCTGCCCTGGGAATCTTCGCGGTCTTCTTCCATCGCCTCACGGTTGGACCAAAAGCGCCGCAGCCTGAATCTGCGCCCGTGTTAACGCAGCATCCCGACGAGATCGAGGCGGCAAGAAAGGAGAAGCCATGAGCACTTCTGTCGAACGTTTTCACGAGAAGGCACGGCGAACGTTTAGTCGTCACGGGCAGACTGTAGTACATCGCGGTGAACTACTGCGCCATCCGGTTTACACTCGGGTTCTCCACTGGTGCGTCGCACTTTCCTTCATTCTTTCACTGCTTTCTGGATTTGCGATCTATTCGCCATGGTTATATCGCTGGCTCGCGCCGCTCTTTGGCGGTGGACCTATGACACGATTTCTTCATCCCTGGTTCGGTCTGTTTTTCGACATCTTCTTTCTCTTTCAGTTCTTGAACTGGTTTGCGCCAATGCATTGGACCGGTGCAGATAAGAGATGGGTGCGCGAAGCCAAGGGTTACGTTACCAACCAAGAAGCTCTGGCGCCGGAAGATACAGGGTTCTTCAATGGAGGCCAGAAACTTTATTTCTGGACCATAGTCTTTAGTGCCTTATTTTTTTTTATTACCGGCGTTTTGATGTGGTTTGACGACGTGGTAGCCCGATGGTTAGTTGCGGTCAGCTACGTTCTGCATGACTTAGCGGCGCTCGCGATGCTGGCCGGCTTCATCATCCATATTTACGAAGGCACAGCCGCACAACCGGGCACCTTCCAGGCCATGACCAATGGCACCGTGACGAAGGAGTGGGCCTGGACTCACCATCCAGCGTGGTATGCGGAGGTGACTGGACGCAACCCACGCGAAGATTTCGAGCAAGCGCACCAAAGTCAGACCGAGCGCCAGCAGGCTATTGAGGCATGGGAGAGGGAGCATACTCACGCAAACGAGCCTCATAGTGACAAAAGGCCCAATGCCGATATGCCTTAACAATCCCTGGCGAAAGTTGAACACGTCCAAGTCGCATTTCGTCGCTTCTTTGTCTTGATAAAGGGAGTACATCATGATCAAGCTTATCCGTCTTTCTATTTCTACCGCTCTATCTCTGGTCGCTATCCAGTTTGCCATTAGTTCGTCGTCGCTCTCTTACGCACAATCAGCGTCATCAAGCGTTGATCAAGTTTCGGCGCTGAACAAGCCCGAGAAAACCGTAGCTGAATCGAAAAGCATGGCAACTACGGACAAGAATGGCCCTGCGATCTCCGATCCGCTCGTGCGTGTGCTAATCAGCAAGGGCGTTTTGAGCGAAATTGAAGGCCGAACAATCAGCATGAGCGGAACACCATCTGAACAGAGGGATCGCCTGGCAACTTTGTTGCGCGATAAGGGTTTGCTTTCAGCAACAGAGTACGAGGCAGTGCGAACGGTCGCTCCAAGTGAGGAGAAAATGAAGGCCCTCGCGTCCTCGCCTGGAAGTGCTGGTCCAGCAACGACGGAGGCTGCGAACAAAACGCAAACGCCCGCTGCCGCTCCGACTGTTATAGCCGCGGTCGCTCCCGTTCGTTTACTAAGTATTGATTCTCCAAAGCGCGAAGGATTGATCCCTGATATTAAGCTTGCCACAGGAGCGCGGGTCAAACTTTATGGCTTTTTCAAAACGAGCATCATTCACGATTCATCGTCACCGCAGGGAAACGACTTCCCTTTGCCTTTGCTTGCTGCTGACACTGGGCCAAATAGCTCGCCTGAGTTTCATCTTAAAGCGCGCGCCTTTCGTTTCGGCGCAAACTTTGAGTGGTTAGATCCAGCTCCGAACACTGCGATCACAGGTAAAATTGAATTCGATTTCGAAGGCAACTTCACTCGGGCGAACAATCGCAACATTTCATCAATCCGCTCGAGCCAGCCCTCGATTCGCCTCGCCTGGGCGCGCATCGACCGAAGGCTTTCAGAGAACGTCACGGGCTTCGCGCTCTTCGGCCAGGACTGGACGCCGTTCGTCTCTTCGACTCTTCCGAACACAATTGAGAATACTAACTTCGGTGGCATAGGCTACGGCGCGGCTTATGAACGCGCTCCCCAGGCTCGCTTTGGCTTTAACTACAAAGCAGGCGGCTCTCGCGCTCTCAGCTTTCAACCAGAGTTCGCTCTCGTGCTTCCTGCTTTCGGAGACTTGCCAACCAATGTCGCCGATCAATTAGGATTCGGTGAACGACAGGGCACTGATTCTCAGCAGCCAGCCCTTGAAGGACGATTTGTCATGCAGTGGCAGCTCGATAAAGCTCAAGGCGTTGTGCCTGCGCAATTGATTATTAGTTTTGAGCATGCGCGCAGAACGGCGATTGTCACTGCGGCGGGCGTGCCTGATCTAACAAGCTCAGGAGGATTTAATTTCAAAAAGGTATTTCCAAACGGTGCAGAAGTGGAGAGCAGCAGCAATGGCTACTCCGCTGAGTTCCAATTGCCTACGCGGTTTGTCACAGCAGTCGGTAAATACTACGCCGGATCAGATCTGCGCTTTTTCCTGGCTGGACAGCTCCTGTCGAATTTCAGTGACACTGTTGGGCTGACTTCTACCGCGACCGGCAGCTCTATTGATGGGGCGTCAACAGTAGTCTTTGGTTTGCGTAGTGGGGTGCCCACCGTTGCACCGCAAAGACCGGTACGCGGCCAGGGCGCCTTCGTCCAATTTGGTTTTCCGCTTTCACGCATCTTTGACGCCGATCCCAAAGGACGAAACGCCGGGTGGACTGCTTATGTCTATTACGGATATGACCAGGCCACAGCGCGCGACGCGCGGCGCTTTGGCGCACGTGGCTCAAGAAGCGATCTCTTTTCCGGCAATTTGCAGTACAAGCTGAATTCGTTTGTGACCTTCGGCTACGAGCAAGGACTCTACCGGACACGTGCAACAGATCGTTTTGGGGCGTTGCCATTGTTTCGCGGTATTCCAAGCTTCACGACGCATAACGTTCGCTCGGAGTTTGTCGCCATCTTTTCATTCTAGTCGGCTGCTGAAGAACAGTGGGCGTCGGCAAATACCGGAGAACGATCCACGAACTAACCTAAAATAACTCGAAACTTAGGGTCTTTTTCGTGCTTGCTTCGTGTAGGTTCGTGGATCGTATTGGTTTTGTCGGCGCCCTTCTAGCTCGAACGAAGTGGTTTGGTTACTTTGCCGACCGGTAGTAAGGGTTCGTCCCGGCAGCATGATCTGTGACGTCAAGAACCTGGAGAATCTCGGGCACTTCTTTGCGGATGATCGCTTCTATCCCTTGTCGTAGAGTGAAGTCTGCGGCACCGCATCCCTGACATCCGCCACCCAGTCGTATGTAGACGTTGTTGTCCTTCACATCGACGAGTTCCACAAAACCCGCATGAGCGGCCACGCCGGGATTGATCTTATGTGCTAACAAATACTGGACCTTTTGTTTGGTTCCTCTGCCCATCAGCATCATCCGATCCTCGACCTGCTCCTGGGACAGTGCAAACCCTGAAACAAGAAACGCCTCAAGAATTCCCTCAACGCGTTTGACAAGTTCCTCCCAACTTTGCTCTGGGGCCTTTGAAATGACCAGCAAATGACCGATCAACTGGATCCGTGTGATGCCCTCAATCTCGAAAAGCCTCTGCGCTAGCAGCGACTGCTTCGTCTGAGCTTTATTGTCAAAGCTCGCTGTTCCGATATGCAATGTTCGATTTACGGTAAACCGACAAATCGCAGGGTTTCGCTTATCCACTTCACTGCTGATAGCGAGTACATCGTTCATCAAAGCGACCTGCTTCTTTTTCCGTCCGCTTCTGGCTCCTGGTCCAGAATATCCATTCGACTCATTTCAAAATGCAGTTATCCAATGTGAGGCGGCCGACGCTGGAACCCAAATCGACATTCCCTATGCGACTATAGCCTCCGGCCTCTCCCTTGACTGTACATTCCATGACTACTCGCTGATCGCGGAGGAGCTGGTCAACTGCGGCTTTTTGCGATGCAGGAAATATGCAGAACATCTGCAGCCCCGACCACATAGGCACGCTCATCCGTGCTACCTGCTTCCCGTTCTCGACTTTAACGTAGTCCACGGGGCCGGTGATCGTTACCCGTTTTTCGTTGTATTGCTTCGCGCCCGCGGCCGAATTGTCACCAAACGCC
>WNGE01000938.1_pt1 | contig 52187 bp, 54 predicted proteins | sample 5400651 | NCBI WGS metagenome assembly WNGE01 (sample SAMN13153370, study PRJNA577476) | soil metagenome | isolation source: 60 cm soil or saprolite under grassland replicate 2 | place: USA:California | collected 2016-06-15 | reverse complement strand
CGAACTGGAACCCGGTCACGTAGTGCTCATAGCCGCCGTGCCATGCCGAGAGGGTGGTAGCCTTCCGCAGAACCTCGGCGTGCCCAGGAGCGACCAGGCCGCCGCACGCGAACGCCGCGCCCGATCCGAAGACCAGAAGCGCCAGGGCGAGGACGGGAACGAGAAGAAGCCGGCGAGCCATCGAAAGCCTCCCTTTCACGCAGGAGAGCGTTTCCCCTCGGAACCCTTGCTTCGACGCGCCCGCGATGAGTAGGGTTCCCGCCCATGGGGATGTTCCTCGCCGCTTTCAAGCGGACTCGGCCAGGACCCGATGATGGTAGAGGGATGATCTCGTCGGCCGCTGCCAAGGACGCTTTCCGCCAATCGGCGATCCGGTTCCTCTTCTGTATCGCCGCCCTTTCGGTCGCGGGGCTTGCGCTTGTCATGACGCACCCGGCATGGTGGCCCGTCTCACTGGTGACCGCCGGTTCGATACCGTTCCTCTATCACCTGGCTGGGCTGAGCCGCTTTCACGGCACCGGGGCGATCGGTGCCTTCGGAGTCATGGAGCGACTTGCTGGTACCGGGTTCTCCGTCTGGCACGACATGCCCGTCGGGGACCGGGTCGTGGCCCACGTCGTCGTCGGCCCCACGGGTGTGTTCGCCATCTCCAGAGTTTCGTGGTCGGGACGGTTCCAATCCAGTGAGGATGGAGGCCTTCGGCACAGCCGGAAGGAAGCCGGAAGGCTCGTATGGGAGGCCAGCAGAGACGTTGCCGCGGTCAAGACCCGGCTGCGGGCGGTTGGTCTTCGAACCGTTCCCGTGCGAGCCGTCATCGCGCTGACCCGCGCTGGAATCTCCGGGGGATCCATTGATCTCGGACAGGTCGTCCTCGCTCGCATGACAGACGTGCCAGCCCGGGTTCTCGGCGGCCCAGGCTCGCTCGCTCCCGAGCAGGTCGCTCGGGCGATCGCCGCCTTCGAGGGCGAGGAGCCAACGCAACGGTCCCGCCCCGGTCGCGGCTAGCCCACCCGAATCGCAGCTTGCTCCACCCACATCCATCGGACACGCTTGTCGGTGTGCGCCACCAGCGAATCCGTATCGGTGCCACGGTCATCGACTTCGACGGAACGGTCTGCCCCCACGATGTGTCGGAGGAGATCCTGACCGAGTTCGCCTCACCCGAGTGGTGGGAGATCGACCTCGAGTTCCAGCGAGGAGAGATCGGATCCCGGGAGTGCCTGACTCGCCAGGGCGCACTCCTGTCGGGTAGCAAGGACGCGATGCTGGAGTTCGCTCTGGGACGCTTCACCATCGAGCCGTCGTTCAGACCCTTCGCGGACTGGGCTCGCGATGTTGGCGTCCGGCTGGTCGTGGCCAGCGATGGGTTCGGCTTCTACGTCGAGCCGATGTTGAGCGCAGCCGGCGTCGAGGGCGTCCCCGTGTACACGAACGACACCGCGATCGAGGATGGCCGCCCGCCCAGATTCTCCTTCCCCAACGCTCACCCGATCTGTGTGGGGTGTGGGACCTGCAAGATGCTGGCGGTCCTGCGAAGCCGTGAACGGTTCGGCAATGTCGCTTTCGTTGGGGAAGGCCACAGCGATCGCTACGGCGCCCTGTACTCAGACTTGGTGTTCGCCAAGAAGCACCTGGTCGACATCTGCCGCCGCGATGGAATCGCATTCAGGCCGTGGGAGTCGTTCGATGACGTTCGGGTGAGTTTGGAGAGCGCGGGCGATCTGCCCCGCCCAGTCGCGCCTGAAACCTGCCCCGGCTGGACCTGGCCCTCGAGGCCCAAACCGGCCTGAGCGCTAAAGGCAGGCCCCCGAATTGCGACGGTCGAAGGGCGAGGATGCAACGTGTCTACCGATCCACCGAGCAGCGCATGGTGCTCATGTTCTCCGCCGAAGGCATCCGGGTCGTCAACCCGTTCCGTACCCGGCGTTTCTTCTGGGAGGACATCGCTGGATTCGACCTCGGTCGCTGGACGTCCTCCCCGACTCAGGCGTCGGCTTCGGCGCGGATGTTGCCGAGCCAGCTCTCGTAGAGCGAGGCGTAGACGCCGCCGGCCGAGGTAAGCTCGGCGTGCGTGCCTCGTTCGACGATCCGGCCCTCGCGAAACACCAGCACCTCTTCGGCCCCTTCAGCAGTCGATAAGCGGTGGGCGATGGTCAACGTGGTTCGACCTTCGGACAGCCGCGTCAGGGCATCCGCCAGCGCGCGCTCTGTCTCTGGGTCCACAGCGGACGTGGCCTCGTCCAGGATCAGCAACCCCGGGTTGCCCATCTGAGCCCGAGCCAGCGCCACGAGCTGCCGCTCCCCCACAGACAGGTTCTCTCCCCGCTCGCCGACATGGGTGTCCAGGCCCTGCGGAAGGCTCTGTACCCACTCGCTCAGCCCCAGGGACTCGAACGACGCTTCCACGTCCTGGTCCGTGGCGCCCTCCATGCCATACCGGACGTTCTCTCGGACCGTGGTGTCGAACAGGAAGCCGTCCTGGGGCACCATGCGGATGGCGGCTCGCCTCGACTCCGGCGCCACCTCGCGCAGGTCGACCCCGCTCACCAGGATCCGTCCGCCGGTCGGGTCGGCTAGCCGGCAAAGCATCTTGGCGAACGTGGTCTTCCCGTGACCGGTCTCGCCAACCACGGCCACGTGCGACGCGGCCCTCAGCTCCACGTCGATCCCGCGCAGCACCGGACCGCCCCCGCCGTCGGGGTACGCATACTGCAGTCCCTCGGTCCGCACGGCCAGGGGATCCTCGGGCAGGCTCACGCCCGGGGACGGTTCGGCCATCTCAACGGGCACATCCAGGAGCCCCAGCACCTTGCGCCACCCTGCGATGGCAGTCTGGGTCAGGTCGAACGTCTCGGAGAGCTCCGACAGAGGCTGGACGAACAGGCTCACCAGGAAGATGAACGCCACCAGGTCGCCCAGCGACAGCCCCCACCTCGGCCCGAACCACGCGCCGACCGCCACCACCGAACCCACCGCGGCCGCCCCGAACAGGTCGGCCATCGGGAAGATCGTGGCCTGGTATCGAGCCCCGTACATCTCGGCCTTGTACCGCCTCCGGATAGCTGCCTTGAGTCGCTGGTTCGTCCGCTCTTCCAACCCGTAGGCCCGGACGACGGCGGCGCCCATCAGGCTCTCGGAGATCTCCGACAGGGTCTCCCCAACTCGGGTTCGCACCGTGTCGTATGCCCGAAGCATCCCTTTCTGCATCGTTCGCAGGACCAGGAAGAGGGGCGTGATGACTCCGAGCACAAGCAGCGCCAGTCGCCACGAGTAGATCAGCATGGCCACCGCGGTTCCAAGCATCAGGGCCGAACTGGTGATCCAAGAGATCCCGCCCCACTCCAGGAACTGGAACAGGATGTCGATGTCGGCCGTCACCCGGGACACGAACGCCCCTCGCTTCTCCGCACTCTGCTCCGCGATGCTGAGCTCGTGGATGTGGGCGAAGGCCTTCACCCGCAGGTTGGCCAAGGCGTTCTCTGTGGCTCGGACCATTCGCTGGTAGGTCAGCCGCCCGGCGAAGTACACCAGGACCACCACCGCGGCAGCGATCGCGCAGGCCGAATACACGAACCTGGGTCGGAACCCCTGCGGCCCGGTCAGACCCTTGTCGAAGATCTGCTGGATCAGGATTGGAACCAGCAGCCGGCCCGCCGTGAGGGCCATGGCCAGCGCGACGGTGAAGCCGATCCCTGCCCTGAGCTCGGGGGTGGCTCGGAGCCCCCTGCGAACGAGCTCGATGGCGCCCTCGATCTGCGGCTCGATCTCATCTGGACGCGAGGGCCGGCTCGGCCCGGGGGCCTCCCAGCCTCCCGGCCGGACTATCTCCTCCATCGGTGGGAGCTCGCCTTTACCCCTCTTCTCCCTCATCCATTCCAGGATCCACTCCAGACGGGCCCAACCGAAGACGCGCTCCATCCGCGAGCGTTCTTCCTGAGCCTCCCGCAGGCGGGCCCTCTCATCGCGCGGCCGACCCGCATCGCCACGCTCGTCCGGCTGACGACCGGTGCGATCGCGCTCGTCGTACCTCATGCCGCCCCCCGCTCGTATGCCGAGACCATGGCCAGATAGGCCGGATGGGACAGGAGCTGCACGTGTGGGCCCTCGGCCACGATCCTGCCTTCATCCAGGAACAGAACTCGATCGGCCAGGCTGATCGTGGAGACGCGATAAGCGATCACGAACAGTGTGGTGTCCAGCTCGCGTCTGAGACCCTCGAGAATGGCCGCCTCCACCGTGGGGTCAACGGACGACGTCGCGTCGTCCAGGATCAGTAGCCTCGGCTTGCGGACCAGGGCTCGAGCCAGGGCCAGTCGCTGACGCTGGCCACCCGAAAGGGTCACCCCTCGCTCTCCGAGGACCGTGTCGTATCCCCTCGGAAGTTCGCGGACGAACCCCTCGGCCTGAGCCAGGCGAAGCGCTTCCCCGATCTCCTCGTCGGAGACCTGGAGATCCAGCGCAACGTTCTCCCGGACGCTCCTGGCGAACAGGAAGCTCTCCTGGAACACGATGGATGCAGACCGACGTAGGGCGTCTGGATCCAGGTGCCGAAGGTCGACCCCGCCAAGGCGGACCGAGCCGTTCTCCGGATCGGCCAGACGCACCAGGAGGTGAGCCAGGGTGCTCTTGCCCGACCCGGTGGGCCCAACCAGGGCCACCGACTCGTTGGGAGCCACCTCGAACGAGAGATTCTCCAGGACCCGATTCCCGTCGTACGAGAACGACACCGACCGGACCGAGATTGCCGCCGACTCATCAGGCAGGGGAAGGCGCTCGGTTGCAGGAGAGAGGCTGATCTTCTCGGCGAAGACCTCCTGGACGCGCTCGCGTCCCACCACCGCGCGGGGGACGTCCGACAATACGAACCCGATCAAGCGCAACGGGAACGCCAGCAGCTCGAACAGGCTGACGAACTGGACCAGCGTTCCCACCGTGATGGCCCCGGTCGAGGCACGCCACGACCCCACGGCGATGAGCACGATGATGCCGATCGCCGGGATGGCCTCGAAGGCAGGCTCGAAGGCGGCGCGAAGCTGGCCCATCCTGACCCGCTCGTCCCGCAGGGCCATCGCCCGCTCCTTCAGCCGTTCAACCTCTGCTCGTTCTCGGCCGAGCGTCTTCACCATGAGCGCGCCGTCGATGCTCTCGTGGGCTACCGCGGAGACGTCGCCGATCCGTTCCTGGGCCTTCGTGGCCGGATCCTCCACCTTGGCCGTGTAGTAGCGGTTGATCACGGCCAGGCCCGGGAGCACCAGGATCCCGATCACGGCCAAGAACAGGTCGGTCACGAGCAGGGCGATCGTCGCGAACACCACGAGGAGCACGACGGCCAGAGACCATGGGAGCGGATGGATGACCTCGATGGCCGCCTGGACATCCGCTTCCGCGTGCGCCATCAGCTCACCCGTCGGACGGCTGCGGTGATAGGCGAGGGGCAGCGCCTGATACTGGTCGACCACGCGGTTGGTCAGCGTCATCCGCATCCGGCTTCCGGTCATCCCGGCGAAATACCGCCGCAGGATGATCCCGGCCGCTCGGATGACCCCGACGGCCATGATCGCCACGACGCCCCACCAGATCGTGGCCGCTTTGACGCCGCCCTTGAAGGCGGGAACGAGCACGTGGTCGGTGATCCGGCCGAGCACGATAGTGCTCCCGACCGTCATGCCTGCGTAGATCGTCGCCCCTGTTACCGCGATGGCGAACGGCAACGGGTGAGTGGCGATGTACGAGCCGATGATGCGCAAGCCGCGCATGACGACGCTGCGTTGTTGCTTCATTTGGTCGTGCTCCTCGCCCGAGGGAAAGGCGGATAGTTCCGGACAGCCTGAAGCGAGACCTGGGAGACCCGGCCGGCGGCGGTCCCCATGATACGCGCTCCCCGGCCCATCTCTCCACTTTCCGGTTGCTGCACCGGACCGCTTTCGACCAACCCGTCGGCCCTCTGCTAGCGTCTGGCTTTCCATGACCGCCACGCGGGCCCGCAGAAGACCCCTCCAATGAGGCGTCGATCAGCCCTGTTTGCGCCTGTGCTGGTGCTGTCGCTTTCCCTGGCCCTTCCATCTCCCGCTTCCGCCCGCCCAACCGGCATCAGCGCAATCGGGGCCATCCCGGTCGTGACCGGACTGGCGTTTCCGGCCGCCTTCACCATCGCCCAAAATGGCCAGTTCTTCTACGGGGAACGCCTCACCGGGGAGATCCACGTCTACGACCCCGTTTCGGGTTCGAACACCGGCCTGGCCACGATTCCAGACCTGCTCAGCCAAGGCGAGCGGGGCCTCCTCGGCATCCAGCTCCTGCCCGGCTCGACCCATTTCGTGGCGTTCGTCTACGCCACGAGGCTGGTGAACGGGATCCCCACGAATCAGATCATCCGGGTGACGACAAGCCTGAGCGTGATCTTCTCGAGCAACATTCCATCCCAGTTCAATCACAACGGTGGGCGAATCCTGTTCGGGCCTGACGGCAAACTGTATGCGGTCATCGGCGACGCCCAGGACCCCAGCAACTCCCAGGATCTGGCCAAGCACGCCGGAAAGATCCTCCGGATGACCTCGAGCGGAGGTGTTCCCGGCGACAATCCGTTCCCCGGAAGCCTCGTGTGGTCCTATGGGCTCAGGAACTCCTTCGGGTTCACCTTCGATCCGCTGACCGGGCGGCTCTGGCAGACGGAGAACGGTCCGGAGTGCAACGACGAGATCAACCTGGCGCGAACTACGGATGGGGACCGCACGAGACGTGCGCATCACCGCCACCCCCTCCCGCCAATACCAACCAGGACGGCCCGAACCCGGTGATGCCGCTCGCATGGTTCACGCCGACCACGGCTCCCACGGGTTCGGCGTTCTGTGTGGGGTGCGACATCGCCTCGGCCGAGGGCGCGATGTTCTTCGCCACTTACAACACCAGGCAGATCACCCAGGTGGTTCTGGATGCCAACCGGACCGGGATCGCCTCGATGCAGGTCGTGTACACCCATCCCCAGCCCATCCTCTCGATGGAACGCGGCCCGGACAAGGCCGTCTACTTCAGCGACCCCCAAGGGATCTACAAGCTGGTCGGCAGCTGACACATCTGGTTAGCGAGGTGGCGTGGAACCACAAGTTGGAGCCAGCCCCGGAACGGCTGAGGATCGCCCTTTCGCCCTCGCGGCGTGCTCGTGATCCTCGGCCTATTCGCTCATCTGGCAGCGGTCCTAGCTTGCCCCGCGGAGAATCAGACGATCGGCGAGGGCCTGATCGTCGGTGACATCATCAGCCGCCCCCGGGGTCGAAGTTCCAGCCGGTACGACTGCAGTCGGAAGCCGTCGTTCAGTATCACGTCCTGGCCGCGGATGAACCCCATGGCTTGGTACAGGGCCACCGCCGACCGCATCCTCTCCGCGGTATTCAGCGTCACCGCGCGCTTGCCCCGAGCCCGGGCCTCGGCCAGGGCCGCTTCCATGAGGGCCCGCCCTACGCCACGCCGACGCGCGTCCGGCGCCACCCCCAGCATCCGAACGTTCGCCGAGTCCGGGGCCAGCGGGATCCCCTCGTTCCCGATCTTCCGATCGACCTCGAGGGTAACGGTGCCGAGCGGGCGGCCATCTTCAAAGGCCCCGAGCACCACGGTCCGGCTGGCCCGACCGCGAATGTCGGCGATCTCCGCGAGGTAGGCTTCCCATTCGGGATCGGGGTCCGCCGGCAGGAACTCGCGCCACGCCGACGCGGTGATCCCCCCGGCCTCCTCGTACTCCTCGGGCTTGACCTCTCGAATGTCGATTGGCACCACGATCGAGGTTACTAGCGATCCCGAGGATGTCCGGGCACCTCATTGGCGGAGGGACGGGGATTTGAACCCCGGAGACGGTTACCCGCCTACACGCTCTCCAGGCGTGCCCCTTCGTCCGCTCGGGCATCCCTCCGCGGGCCATTGTACGGGGCCCCCTCGTCACTCAACGCCCGATTCCACCACGCTGGGCTCCTTTGCGCCTGCTCCCTGATCCACGAGAAATGGTGGCGGGCGGTGAACCGTAAAGGCAGCGCAGCCACGAGGCCGGCGAGCGCCCATCTCCTGGTTCCCGGTGGCGTCTCATTGGCCAGCGCTGAAAGCGCGCACAAGGCCCACGTGTAGAGCACTGCGTTGTACGCGGGAAGCTGTTCCGACTTCAGCCCTTCGGCTTCCGTGAGGAACGGAAGGCCGCCTTTCGTCTCCCACGGCCAGAGGGTGAAGTGAACGGCAACCCCACCGATGGACAACCCGGCGAGGAACGCAAGCGGACGATCCCAACGCGCCGAGCCGCGAGCCGCCGCGGCGAACCAACCTGGAAGCACGATCGACCACAAGGTGGCCGCGCCGGGCATTCCCAGATACGGCTGGAATACGAGTCCAGTTCCGGCCGCGAGCTCGAACCCGTGGTGGACGGTCGTGGCGACCGATGTGAGCGCGTGCAGGGGCCGGCGCACGGTCCGACCATAACAGCCGCAAGTTTCCAACCAGACCCCGGATCATCGTTTGCTGCCGGCCCGATCGGGGAACCACGGCAAGGAGCGCCCAGTTGGGTCCAGAACACTTATCTGGTCGCTCCGCTTGCCGGAGGAGGTCAATGATCGAGGTTGGCTACACGCTTTCGAGCGAAGAGTTCCCTCCCAATGAACTGGTCGGCCTGGCGGCACGAGCCGAGGAAGCCGGTTTCGCCTTCGCTGTGATCTCCGATCACTTCCATCCGTGGATCGACCGCCAGGGCCACAGCCCCTTCGTGTGGAACGTGATCGGCGGGGTGGCCCAGGCCACGAAGCAACTGCACTTGGGAACCGGCGTGACCTGTCCCATCATGCGCATCCATCCCGCCATCGTGGCTCAGGCGGCGGCAACGGCCGGCTGTATGATGCCCGGCCGGTTCTTCCTAGGGCTGGGCTCGGGCGAAGCACTCAACGAGCACATCGTCGGACAGTACTGGCCGGCCGCGGACGTGCGTCTGGAGATGCTCGAGGAGGCCGTTTCAGTGGTCCGGCTCTTGTGGCAAGGCGGGGTAAAGAGCCACCGTGGAACGCACTTCACGGCGGTGAACGCCCGGATTTACGACCTCCCGGAGAGGCCGGTCCCAATCCTGATGGCGGGAGCAGGCAGGCGATCGGCCACCCTTGCGGGGAGGATCGCCGACGGATACATCGGGACGTCTCCCAACCCCGAGATCATCCGGGCCTTCGACCAGGCGGGCGGCTCGGGGAAGCCCCGCTACGGCCAACTCACCGTGTGCTGGGCGAAGGATCGGGAGGAGGGGAGAAAGACCGCTGCCCAGTGGTGGCCCAACTCGGCCATCGAGGGGGAGCTCGGCCAGGAGCTGCCACTCCCCCGACACTTCGAACAGGCAGCTCAGATGGTTTCGGAAGGGGAGGTGGAGCGGGCCATGCCAATAGGACCAGACCCGGAAGAGTTCCTGGAGGCGGTGCGTTCGTACTCGGATGCCGGGTATGACCACGTCTATTTCCATCAAGTAGGACCCGATCAGAAGGGCTTCATCGAGTTCTGTCAGCGTGAGCTGCTCCCCAAGATCGGCTGACCGAAAGGAGATGCGCATCATGAACAAGCGAACTGACACCGAGAGAACCAAACCCAAGAAGCGCTCGGTCCTCTTCGCCGGTGCTCTGGGGGCCGCCCTGGCCTATTTCCTCGACCCGGACCGGGGGCGAGGTCGCCGGACGAAGGCCAGGGATCAGATGACCGCGGCCTTTCGCCGGTTCGGAAGGCGCGGAGGGCGATTGGCCCGCAGGGCGGAGTCCGAGGCCTACGGCGCGTGGCAGCGTGCCACCCACCCGTCACCGGACCTCCCACCGATGGATGACGAGACGCTGAAGCAGAAAGTGGAAACGGAGCTCTTCGGCAAGCCCGACGTCGAGAAGGGAAAGATGGTTGTCAACGTGGAGGACGGCGTCGTGGTGCTTAGAGGTGAGGTGGGGAGTCCCGAGCAGATGACGGAGCTGTCTCAACTGGCGCTCGAGATCCCAGGGGTGGCCGGTGTGCAGAACCTGCTCCACCTGCCTGAGGAGCCGTCCCCGAACAAAGTAGCCGCTCGGGAGGCCTCGGCGCAGGCCAGCGAGAACCCATAAGGTACGCTCCTCCAAACGGGCCGGGACCGCGAATAATCAGCCTATGCGCAAGGCCCTGGTCGCGCTGGGCATCTTCGTCGCGATCCTGGTCGGAGCAGACCTCGGACTCCGTGCTCTGGCTCAGTATTGGATCGCCGGCCAGCTCCGGTCCTCCTTCGGACTCGAGCGACGCCCCTCCGTGTCCCTGGGAGGATTCCCTTTCCTTCCCAAGCTGGTCACTGGCAGGTTCCACTCGGTCACGGTCGAATCCAACAAGTCCGCGAGGACCGACCGGTTCCCCGTCTCGGCAATGGACCTCACCCTGCGTGATGTCAGCTTCGCGCCCGACCAGCTCCTCTTTGGCAACAAGGTAACCATCAAGGCACGAACCGGCGCTGGGACGGTCACCCTGAGTGAGCAGGACGTCAACCGCGCGTTCCCTGCGACCATCCCTGTGACCATCCGGCTTGCTGCAGGCAAGGTGTACGTCCAAGGCTCCGGCCAACCGGAAGAGGTAGCGACGAACCTTCGGATCACCAACAACCGGCTCGCGCTGATTCCCGTCGCAGGCTCGCTCCCGGTGGAGGTCCGCGTCGTCCTCCCCGTCCTCGTTCCGGGGCTCACCTATACCGGGGTCGAGGTCAGGGACTCGCGGGCCTGGCTGAGCTTCCGGCTGACAGAACCGCGGATCGTGGTTAAATAGGCCTTCACACGGGAACAGATTAGGTCTAATGTTTTAGCTGGCATCGGGCAAGAGGGGTCTCCCCTTTCGGCCGATGTCTGGGCAGTGTCTGAAGGGAGGTGCCCGTGAGAAGGCTCGGTGCGGCTCTCGCGCTGGTGGCGTCTTTTGTGGTGGTATCTGCGGGGCAAGCCCTCGCTCAGTACCCTCCCGCCAAGCCCCCCGGTGGAGGGGGAGCAGGAGGGGCAGGGTCGGGCGGAGGGACCGTCCCTGGTGCAGGGACGGACGTCGCCTTTACCGGGACGAACATCTCTTTGGGCGTGATCATCCTTGTCGCCCTGGTTGTCCTGGGTCTGTTGCTGCTGTTCGCGGGCCGGCGACGCCGCATGGCGGCATCGAAGTCAAGCTGAGCCAGCTCATCCGGACCTCGGATCGGCCGGAGGGAAGGATCTTCGGCCCAAGATGAGTATGTGGCCGGGTAAGAGGCAAGGAGCGCTCACGGTTCACTCTGGGTGAGAAACTACGGCGAAAGTCCAATGCGACCTCACCCGTCCGGAGGTAGAGTCGCCTCTTTCCACGAGGCTCGTCTTGGCAAAGGAGGCCCGAGCGTGAAACGAGTTGGTGCCGCCCTGGGGACGGCGGCGATGATGATCGTGATGACCGCAGGCCAGGCGTTGGCGCAGGACCCTCCGTCGAGGGCTCCTGGGAACCCTTCAGGAGGGAACGACCCGAGCGTCGCTTTCACGGGCACCAACATCACGCTGGGCGTGGTCATCCTGGCTGCCCTGGTCGTCGTCGGGACCTCTCTCTTGGTGATCGGTCGCCGTCGACGGGTCCGTGCTTCGAACTAGCCCGGGAGAGACGCCCTCAGGCACAACGATCCTCGCCCCCGAGGCCAAATCCCCACAAGCTGTCCACGCGGGCAAGATCCTGCGCGCCCTCGGCACCCTGTGCCTGGTGGGGGCGCTGGTCGTGGCCGGATACCTGGGGTGGCTCCTGTGGGGGACGGGGATCGGCACAGCTCGGGAGCAGCATCACCTCCGACAGCAGATCGATAAGCTCATCGCCAACCCGGCGGTACTCAACCCCAGGACCCTCCGGCCGGCGGGTCCAATCCGAGGCGGCATTCCTCTGGGCATCCTTCAGATCCGGAGGATCCATCTGGACATGGTGGTGGTGAACGGGACGAGCACGACTGACCTCAGGAAGGGGCCCGGGCACTACCTGGAGACCGCGTATCCCTGGGAGGACACGGGACGGGTGGGCATTGCGGGCCACCGCACAACGTATCTCCACCCGTTCTGGTCGCTGGACAAGTTGCGCCGTGGGGACCGCATCCGGCTGATAACCGAGTACGGTACGTTTGACTATCACGTCACGGGTTCCAGGGTGATCCTGCCATCGGGGGTCTGGGTGCTGAAGCAGACGAAGAAACCGACACTCGTGCTCACCACCTGCACGCCCCGATTCTCGGCATCGCATCGATTGGTCGTCTTCGCCTCGCGGTAGGGCGGTCGTGGCCCGCGCGGCGCTCCTTCGCTCCCCTCGAGCAGGGCATCATCCTGCCCGGCGCAGGAGGCTTCTGCTCGCTTCGGCGCTTCTGATTTTCGCGGTCCTGCTAGCGATGGCCATGGTCACCGTGGCGACAGGGCTCTCGATTCGCCGGCACTTCGAAGACGGGAGGCGCCTCCTGGCCGCGGCTCAGTCGGCGCTTCTCGCGGGGGACGCCGAGCGAGCAGCCTCGGACTTCGGCAGCGCCCGGCAGTCCTTCGCCCGGGCGCAGGGCGAACCGGGCAATGTCCTCCTGCGAGTGGAGGGGCTTCTGCCCTTTCTGGGCCGGACCCCGGACGCGCTCCTCTCCTTGAGTCGAATTGGGGCACAGGCGGCGGGGGCCGGAGCCGACGTATCCATCGGGCTCGGGCGTCTGCCGCACGGCCTTTCCTCGTTGGGGCCGAAGAAGGGACGCATCCCCCTCGACTCCCTGAGCTCCCTCGCCCCGTACGTAAGACGAGCCCGGGCGTCGCTCGACGCTGCGGCCAAAGATGCAGCCCGACTCCCGAACTCATGGGTGATCGGGCAGGTAGCCCAGGCAAGCGAACTTGTCCGAGAACGCCTGGCCGAAGCGCTTCCTCTCGCCAGATCCGCGGACGCCCTTCTTTCATCACTTCCTCGATTCGCGGGCCGGGGGCGCAACGCCCGGTACTTCGTTGCTATCCAGAACTCGGCGGAACTCCGGGGAACCGGAGGATTGATCGGGAACTACGCCATCCTCACCATCCGCGACGGGCGGTTATCGCTTGGGCGGTTTGATGACGTCAGTTCGCTTCGGAACCTTCCCCCCGCGCGTGCCCCTCGTCCTTCCGCGGACTTCGCCGAACTGTACGGCCCTTTCGGCGGTGCTGGCTTCTGGCTGAACATCAACATGACGCCAGACGCACCGACGGCCGCCACCCTGATCGAGCAGCTATATGAGCGGATCAGCGGTGAGAAGATCGACGGTACGATCTTCTTCGACCTGGAAGGGCTGTCTGACCTTCTACACGCCACTGGCCCCGTTCGGGCGAAGCCGCTCGGCTACACGTTCACAGCAGACAACGTTGTTGAATATGTGGCGGCAGCGGACTATCTGAAAAGCCACATCCCCCATCCTCGCAGCGAAGGACCGCGCCTGGTCGCGGAGACCATATGGGGCCGATTTCTCTCGGCCACCGCCCCCGAGCGGGCACTGCGAGCCCTGGTCAACGCCGCTGCCAACGGGCACCTCATCCTGCACGGGGTGGACCCGCGGGTCCAGGCCGCATTTCGGCTGGCCGGGGTAACGGGTGGGTTCGGCACGCGCAGTGGGGACGTTTTCGGGGTAGCTCACTCGAACGCCGCCGCCAACAAGGTCGATTTCTACGTGCGGCAGGACCTCACCTACGAGGCTCGGCTGGCGTCGGACGGGAAGGCCACCGCCGAGGCTTCAACAAGGATCATCAACCAGGCGCCGGCGGGCGCTGCCCCAAGCTATTCACTCGGTCCCTGCAGCTGCTTTCCCCCCGACGGCCCGCATCTCGAGCCTGGCGAGGACCGGACGTGGACCCAGTTCTACTGCGCTGCCAATTGCTCCCTTAAGCGATCTACCGAGGACGGCAGAGACGTCATCTTCGAAGCTCACCGGGATCTGGGACTCCCCGTGTTCGCGGGATTCATGCAAATCAAACCCCAGCGAAGTCACCGTGTGGCGCTTTCCCTGGCTCTCCCTCACGCGTGGGACGGCGATCGTGCCGCCGGTTCCTACCGGCTGCGGCTCCAGGGGCAGACCACATTGTCCACCACAGCGACGGTGACCGTCCGGGCTCCGGAGGGAATGTCCATCGTCTGGACCAGCGTCCCGATGCGAGTGCGGGGTGGGGTGGCCACTTGGCGCGGTCCTTTGAATGGGGCGAAGGACTTCGAGGTACGGTTCCAGCGGGGGTTCTTCGGCCGAGTGTGGGCTCGTGTTCAGTCATTCCTTTCCAAGCCAGTGATCCACCTGTAGTCCTCATGACTGCCACCTATGGACGCGAGGTGGATCGCGCCTCGGGCTCTGCTCCACGCTACTTGCCCAGTTGACCGCGAATGGCTCCTGCAGGGAACACGGTGCTGTGGATGTTCACGTAATAGGCGGCGGGGTCTTGCCTGATCGCCTTGATCAGCTCCTCGTCGACGCCGGCCATGCAACCGCTCGCGGTTCCCGTCCCCGGAAACGATTGGTCCACAAACAGGGGGACCACCACCGGGCCGGGCGTTCCTGGGGGCGCAACGTGGATGTGCGAGGCGGTGACCGTCCCGTCAATGTTCTCCCAGTTGAGGTCGAAGCAGACCTCATGCTGGCCCTGATTGAGGGTGATGGAGGCGAACCCTGAGGCATCCGGGTCGCCGGGGCCCGGGGCCTCCGCCGCCCCCGTGAGCGTCGTCGAAAGAGGGCGCCCCTGCGCCACTGCTGCGTTCGCGAGGATCAGCCCGATTACCATTGCAAGGCCCGCTATGAGTGCCACGGCACGACGTCCCATGATGTACTCCCTTCTCGAGCTACCCGTGATTCATCGATCATTCCCACTCTCCCCGAGGGTTCACCCAAGGAAATACGAGCGAGATGGCGGTGGGGATCATGCCGGGGCGGACCCAGTACTGGCCCCGGAGAAACGGGGAGGCCCCACTCGAGAGTCGGGGCTAAGGTTCGCCGGCCTCGACGCGGATGACCGAGCTGACCTCATGAACGAGGGGGAGTCCACGCAGACCGTTCACGCACGTCTGGAGAGCCAAAGGCCCTCCCCGCGCGGCCGGTGTGGCTCTTCTCCCAGCGGATGTTTGACAGTGGCTCTGGGTGATGCTTGAAACCTCCCGTCTCCTTGTCTTGGCGTCGGCGGCCACCCGACTGAACCGTGACATGCCCGCGTTGGTCACCCGCTGTCACTTCCCCCGGTGGTTCCGGGCGGACAGCCGGAACACCACCAGGGCGCCCGTCTGTTTCGCCAGCACCAGGTAGCTGCGCACCGCTTGATCCTCTGGGTGGCTCAGCGGCCGGAGGGACCTCGGCGAGGCGTGAACTGATCGCAGGTGGCGGAGCCCTGGATCAACCCCCGGACCAGCCTGCATCCCCCCAGGACCAGCGGAGGAAACATGTACTTGCAGGCGTCGCAGCGGACCTCGGGCCTGGGGGCGGGCCGATAGTTCGCGGCTTTCTTCGAAAGACCCCAGATACTCGCCATTTCGGTCTCCTGCGAGGTCATCTTCCGCCGTCTCAAGTTCTGGGGCAAACCGGCTCGGAGGTCCGGACTCGTCCCTGGCATGCAGCCGTTTGACAGCGTCGGCCGGTGAGGGGAGGGTGGGGATAGTCGGTGTAGCGGCGAGGAAGGAGATCGGTATGCATCTACCTGCCCAATTGCTCCCGAATTCAAATCCCCCTCCCTGCGCTACAAAGCCCAGGCCAGTGGGTCCCCATGTTGCCCTTCGTTCGGGACTCGAGGCACGCCACAAATGCGAGTTGCGTGCCCGAGGGCAGCCCGCTAGCTTTCATCGCAATTGACCACTCAGAGCGCCCAGAGGGGAGGCTTCATGCGCCGCCTAGCGGTACTGTCGTTCGTCCTGGCACTTCTGGCCAACCTCACTATCCTGGCTTCGTCCGCATCTGCTCAGGCAGACACGGAAGTTACTGTGGGCAGCAACGACCAGATCTTCTCCCAGAACAAGCAGAACGAGCCTGCGGTCGCCATCAATCCGATCCAGCCGAACATCGTGGCAGCAGGTGCCAACGACAACATCGACATGGAGGCCTGCAACGCGGCCGAGGACAACACCTGCCCGTTCACCCCGGACGTGGGAGGCTCCGGCATCTATTTCTCGCTCAACGGGGGAACGAGCTGGATCCAGCCCACCTACACCGGGACCACCGCCCGTAACTGTCTGGGCGTACCCGGCGACAGCGACCCACCCTGCGTGCCGGAGCAGGGTCCCATCGGAACCCTCCCTCGCTACGACGAGGTGGGCGTGGTCTCCGACGGTGACCCGGCTGTGGCCTGGGGACCGCAGCCGAGTCCGGACGGGTTTTCCTGGGATAACGGCGCTCGACTGTATTACGCCAATCTGACCTCCAACCTCACCGCTGGCGGTACGGAGTCCTTCAAGGGGTTTGAGGCCATCTTCGTCTCCCGGACCGACGACGTCGCCGGCGCCGTGGGCGGCGACAACAACGCCTGGAGGAAGCCCGTTCGGGTGTCAAAGCAGAGCTCTGCCACGTTCGCCGATAAGGAGCAGATCTGGACCGACAACGCCGCGAGCAGCCCATTCTTCGGCAACGTGTACGTGTGCTGGGCCAACTTCACCGGCAGCGGAGCCGCGCCGGTCAGGGTTGCCCGGTCCACCGATGGCGGCGACACCTGGAGCCAGAAGCAGGTGAGTCCGGCCAGCAACGTGGCCCCCCGCCACTGGGGACGCACGGGCTGCACGATCCGCACAGACAGCCACGGAGTCGTGTACGCATTCTGGGAGCTCTTCCAGTCGCCGTTCTTCTTCCAGCCGCCCCACGGCGAGCTACAGATGGTCCAGTCCTTCGACGGCGGCGTGAGCTGGACCCGACCTCGGACCATCCAGAAGACCGTCGATCCATGCTACTTCGTTGACCCGGTCATCCTCCGGTGCGTGGAGGACGGGGTGGCCGGAGCGCGCAACGACCTGGCCGGCGCTCCCAGCGTGGACATCGCGAACGGAGCTCCCACGGGTGAAGGTGCCACCGATGACATCCTGCTTACGTGGGTCGATGGCCGGCGTGGCCTCAACAACGAGGACGTGATGGTGTCGTTCTCGGGCGATAGGGGCGCCACGTGGACCGCCCCCACCCCGATCCAAACGGGAGGGGATCGCGGGTACTACACAGCACCGGCGCTGTCTCCCGATGGATCTGATGCGTGGATCGTGTACAACGCCTTCACCACCCCCTTCCGGGACACTACGTTCACCCCGAGGGGCTTGGTCGGGGTGGTCAAGCACGCGGACGTCACCCCGCACGTCGGGCCCGGGGCCTTCGCCGAGGTCCACCGGGGCGCCGAGGGGGATCCGAGGGGCTCCAGCCAGAACAACCTCCAGGCCGAGTTCCTCGGCGACTACGTCTACGCTGACGCCACCAACGACTACGCCACGTTCGTGTGGAACGACGCCAGGAACGCGGCGGACTGCCCGGCCATGGACGCGTACCGGATGTCGCTACGGACCGACGGTTCGGAGGATGACCTGCCTGCTCCCGCGGTGCAGCAGGAGTGCCCGGCAACCTTCGGGAACACGGACATCTTCGGGACCTCGGTGAACGACCCGACGTAGCGCCGTAGCCGCGGCCAGTGAGGAGCGGGCGCCGACACAGGCGCCCCTCCTTTCTTGTGGTCCATCTCACGTGATCGTGGTAGGCAATCTCCGTCACTGGTGCAGTCTCGGGGTGAATCTCGGCGACGATGTGGTCCATGTCGGGGAGCGGCATGGATTATCGGAAGTTATCCGGCCCTCGGCCTCTTCCTCAAACGGCTGTCGTTCTATGGGAACGCGTTCCGCACCGTGGCGGCCGACCATCTGTTCTTGCCATGCGGCGTCCGAATCCTCGTCCGGTTCAGCGCCTCTGCGATCCAGGTCGTTGTGGCTCCCCAAGGATGGACGGCAAGTTCATGATTGGCGACTCACCGATAGCCTCTGGCCACAGCGACAAACTTCCTGTCGTCCCTATCGAAGCCATCGAGGTCTGGATCGTTTGGGAACTCAGCGAAGTCGCACCCGTCCAGTGAGTTCGGATCCTCCGTGATTGATACTTCCTCACAAGCCTCTGGGTTCCAACGGTTTCGTATGATCCAGATGAAGAACGCGCGCAGAGTTTGCGCACCACTCTCAGTATCAGCACAGGTGGAGCGGACTTTAGCGGTAGGGGTGGGATTTGAACCCACGAGGGGCTTGCACCCCTAGCGGTTTTCGAGACCGCCGCCCTAGGCCAGACTAGGCGACCCTACCGGCGACGATTCTACAAAGGGACAGCGGACTGCCGGCGTCGTCCGTCACTCGGCCGTACTCCCCGACGCCCGGCGGCTAGCGAAGAACTCTCTGAGGAGCGCGCCGGCTTCCTCCGCCCGGACTCCGCTTTGCACCTCGAGGCGGTGATTCAACCGGGGATCGCGGACCAGGTCCCCCAGCGACCCCACGAACCCCGCTTTCGGATCCGGCGTTCCGAACACCAATCGAGCCACTCGGGCCAACACCAACGCACCCGCGCACATGGCGCACGGCTCGAGCGTGACGTACAGCGTGCAGCCCTCCAGGCGCCACCTTCCCAGGACCTTCGAGGCCTCGCGGAGCCCCAGCATCTCCGCGTGCGCGGTCGGATCGGCCAGCCTCTCGCGCTGGTTTCCCGTAGCAGCTAGCGTCTCCTCACCCCTGGCAACTACGGCGCCCACGGGCACGTCACCCCATTCCAGACAACGCCTGGCTTCGGCCAGCGCCAGATCCATCATCCGGTCATCCACGCTGTCGTGAAGGGCAGACACGTCGGGCACGACCCTAAGCGATCCAGAACCGAACAGGCTCAAACGCGCCGCCGCTATGCCTTTCGTCTCGCGGCGCCCGGGCCTTCTATTGCTCTTAGGGCTCGCCCGGCACCTGGCGTCGCTGGGTGATCCTCCGGGCGATGAGGAAGGACATCCCGAACAGCCCTACCAGGCTCCCCAGAAGCGTCAGGCCGATCTTCGGCCACAGGTACACCGCGTAGGCCAGGCCACCCAGGCCGCACAGGGCGATGATGCCGAAGAAGAACACGACGGCCGTGGTCTCCCAGAGCTCGGAATCGGTCGAGCCGACGGCCCCCCGAAGCCGGCGAGCGACCCGGTGCCTGCGGGACAAGTTCTGCCGCACCATCTTGCGGGCCTCGCGCCCGTAGCGCGCGAGCAGCTCTTCGGGAACGCGGTCGGGCGGTGTGTCGGGTCCGGCGTAGTCAGGCTGCATCGCGCATCATGCCCTTCGCCGCCAACTTGCCTCGGAGGGACCCAAACCTTCTCATCGCCGACTCTCTCCCCTCCTCGTCCGGCGAAGGGCGTCACCGTTGCGAGTGCATCCCGCCTCTTCCGGCACGAGGCTTATGCCCTCGAGCGGACCGGGACAAACGTGAAGGTACCACGCACCCCATCTCGCGGGGAAGGGTCGGATATCCAGGCGTTAGTCTCGGTTTCGACTTAAGGCCAAAGTCTCCGCCTGCAGTTTCGGGAGCGGAGGTTCATCGCCTCACGCCCAGGGGATGCTCATACTCGGTGAGAACGGCAACGGAGCCACTCCGATGGTGAGGCGAGCTGAGGACAGCGCCGCTTGGGAACTGATCCCCGACAGGCCCAGCCTTCGATCTGTGACCGAAGCAGCCCAGGGATGCCAGGCCTGTCCGCTGTGGAAAGACGCAACGCAAACCGTCTTCGGAGAGGGATCCGCCGGCGCCGAGATCATGTTGGTGGGAGAACAACCGGGCGACAGAGAGGACATCGAAGGCCATCCGTTCGTGGGACCGGCGGGAGGGCTCCTCGATCGGGCGCTCGGAGAAGCTGGGATCGACCGCCGCAAGGTCTACGTGACGAACGTGGTCAAGCACTTCAAGTTCATGCGGCGGGGCAAGCGCCGCATCCACAAGAAGCCCGGAGCTCTGGAGATCGCGGCCTGCCACCCCTGGCTCCGAACCGAGGTCGACCTGGTCAAACCGAAGGTGATCGTGGCCCTCGGCGCAACGGCCGCCCAGGCCCTGATCGGCCGGACGTTTCGAGTGAGCACGCAGCGAGGGCAATTCGTCCAGTCAGATCTGGCTCCGTTGGTCACCGCCACCGTGCATCCTTCCTCCATCCTTCGGGCTCCGGACGAGGAGACTCGCCACGAGGAACTGCGTCGGTTCGTCGCCGACCTGAAGAAGGTGGCGGGACGACTGAGTCGCTGATCCCAGTACGAGCCGGTCGCTATCTTGCCGTCGGGTGAGTAAGGACGGCCCGGGCTGGAAACAAATCGTGTATGAGACAGGCGATCATGGGTGTGTCGATCTTCTTTGGGCTCCAGATCGCGTATGTTCTCGTGCTCTTCGGACTGACCCTGTGGGAGAGGCGGCAGTTGAACAGACCGGTTGGTCGGCCCCTCCCGACTCCCAAGGCGGCTCGCGCCCCCAAGCCTGTTCCGGTGCCGTCCAACGACGAGGATCTTCCGCTGAGCGCGTGAGCGCCCTGCCCCTCGCGACTGGGCCGACGAGACAAGAGGATCGCGCTAGGCGCTGGCTCGCAAGCCCGCTTGCTCCATGGCGAGCGTCATGTCGTGTGGGCTGGATGCTGCCTCCATCGCGTCATCGCGCGATACCAGCCCCTGTTTAACAAGCGAGATGAGCGACGCATCGAATGTCTGCATGCCGTAGTAGCTGCTTTCCGCGATGATCTCGCGAATCTCTGCGGTGGTGTTCGAGTCGACGATCCGGTCGGCCACGCGCCCGTTGTTCACCAGCACCTCCAGGACGGGGACGCGGCCACCCCCGACCCGGGCGACCAGGCGTTGGCACATCACCCCTCGCAATATGCTGGCCAGCGTGACCCTGACCTGATGCTGCTGGAACGGCGGGAAGAAGTCCACGATGCGGTTCACCGTCTCCACCGCGTCGGTGGTATGCAGGGTCGAAAGGACCAAGTGCCCCGTCTCTGCCGCAGCGAGAGCAGCAGCGACCGTGTCGGTATCCCGCATCTCACCGATCAAGATGACATCCGGGTCCTGCCGCATGGCCGCCCGCATGGCGTCCACGTAGCTGTCCACGTCCACCCCGAGCTCTCTCTGGTTGACGCTGGCCTTGCGGTGTGGATGCAGGACTTCGATCGGATCCTCGATCGTCAGGATGTGGACGGCTTTGGTCTTGTTGATGTGCTCGATCATGGCAGCCAACGTGGTGGTCTTGCCGGCTCCGGTCGGCCCGGTCACCAGGACCAGGCCACGGGGGGCCTCCGCCAACTGACGAGCCACTGGTGGAAGGCCCAACTCCTTGAATGAAGCGCCCCCCAGCCGAACGCGCCGCATGACCACGCTGATTGAGCCCCGTTGGCGGAACACGTTCACACGGAATCGACCGCCGCCCGGGATGGAGTGGGCGAAGTCCACTTCCTTCTGGGTCTCCAACAGATGTTGGCGGTCGGGCGGCGTGATCGCCATCGCGGCCGCCGCTGTATCAGTGGCCTTGAGGGGCGGGGCATCAATGCGGACCAGTTGCCCATCGATCCGCATCATGGGAGGCGCACCAACGATCAGGTGCAGATCCGAAGCTCCTCGATCGGCAACAGCCTGCAGCAACAACTTGAGGTCCAGCATCGTCCTCACGAGTGGGGAATTGGAGTGTTCCGATCCTACCTTGATTCGGGCATGGTCCTCTGCCCCTTGACCCGGACTTTCGTCCTAGGCTCGCCCACAGACGCATTGATTACTGGCCGCGGGGAAGCACCTTCAGCGGAAAGGTGAGCAACTGGATGGCCACACCCGGCGGCCCTCCCTCTGAAGACGACTCCCCGACAGGGCAGATCAGGTGAGTGCCTGTCATGGGCCCGGGACTGCCGCATGCAGACCCCAAGGTCAGTCGGAGCTCTCCATTCCCCGCACTAACCGCTCGAAAGCGAAAAGGCGGCGCTGGCGACCGTGAGATCAAATGAATGACATTCCTTGGAAAGCTGAGGAGATGCCAGGCCCTCGATCGCGCCGAAGTTTGGCCGTTCGACACCGAGAAGACCAGGGTGTCACCGACTTCAAGGGTTGTCGTCCTCCCGGCGTCTTGGGGCCGCACGATGACCGTGCCACCGTAGCGGCGTCCGGGACCGAGCTCGCTCGGGGTGCCTCCAGACGAAGTACCAACCCCCTGGGCGCAGGCGGTAATGAGCAGTCCGATCAATCCTAGGGACGGGATCAAGCGCTGCCAGGACACGAACGTTTCCACTGGGCGAGCCATCTGAACTGATTAGACCCCGAAACCTGCGGCCACGTTCCCGCACCACCGCAGCGTGGGGACCCAAGTATCTAATTCCCGAGCAGGGGCCGAGCTACAGCAAGAGGATGATGCCCCGTGCACAACAGCGTGCTTGCTTAGCATTCCGATCCTCAGCCTCAGCGGGTCAGTCGCGTCGCAGAAAGGAGTCGGGATGAAACGGGTCTCAAGATTGCTGGTAGCGGTTGCAGTCTTAGGCGCCAATGGTCGCCGTGGCAGCGTCCAATGATTATGTGAGCGGCGGCAACACCGTGATGCGAACCCGGGATGGGGGCCGTCACTGGGCTACCCTCCGGGTCAATCCCCAGTTCCGGGGAACGGGCGACTTCTGCACCGGGGGCGACCCCGCGGTCGCATACAGCTCACGCGACCACGGGTTCTACATGACGCAGCTGTGCTTCTTCCGGAGCCAGTCCTACTCTGAGATCCACCTCTTCAAGAGCGTAAACGGTGGAAGAACCTGGAATCCAGGGCGTCAGCGCGCCTTGGTGGCTTCGAACTTCGACTACGCCTCAGACGAGGTCGACCCCACGGTCTTTCACGACAAGGAGTACCTGACCGTCGATAACTACGCGGCCAGCCCCCACTACGGCCGGATCTACATCAGCTGGACCAAGTTCCACTTCCTGCCGGACGGGTTCGGCGACTACTGCCCGATCCAACTCGCATACACCGACAACGTTCCCACCACGAACCCGGCACTGACGGTGTTTCAACACAGCCAGGTAGTCCCGGACAACCCGGGGGGTGACGGGCTGGGTGAGTCAGCGGACCAGTTCTCCGTCCCGGTGGTGGAGAAGAACGGCGACCTGGACATCTCCTACGTCCTGGAGGATTGCAACACCTCCCTTGACTTTGGGCTCCGGTTCCAGAAGTCGAGCGACGGCGGTGCCAGCTTCCTGCCGCAGCCGGTCACGGTGGATCACCCCGGCGAGTGGGCGGACAACCCGGACCCGACCGACCACCTGGCACCCAAGAAATTCCGGACCCCGGAGACCGAGTCCCTGGCCTATAACAGGAAGACGGGCACGCTGATCTACGTGGAGCAGAACTACATCGACGGGGCCACGTCCGGGATGAACATCTCGTACTGGCTGTCCCACGACGGAGGGCTCACCTGGTCCGCCGCGAAGACGCTCTCCGTGGACAACGCCGGGCAGCCGGCCCCGAACGATCAGTTCTTCGCGTGGGTCGCGGCCGCCCCCAACGGGACGTTTCACATCATCTGGCTGGACAACCCTCGATCCGGAGAACAGATGGATCGATACGTGGCAGGCAACGTCGAAGAACGACGGAAGCACGTGGAAGACCTTCCGGATCAGCACCGAGAGCTGGAACCCGGACTGGGGATTCTTCACCAGCGGTGCATTCATCGGTGACTACACCGGCCTAGCCGCGTCCAACCACATCGTCTATCCAGTGTGGCCGGATGGGCGGGACACCAAGTTCTTCGAGACGGGCATCGGCAACACCAACATCGAGACCAACGTCGAGATCGGGGAGGGATAACTCTCGGCGACACCGTCGAGGCGGGGCGGCCCTCAGGGGTCGCCCCGCCTTCCGACCCAGGCTCGAGTGTGAACGTACAGGTGCCCGGCACCGGATGGACGCCGACGGCCAGGAGCTCCTCGACGGTCACGGGGGAGAAGGTCGACTCGTCCGCCAGCAGCTCCCGGTAGCGGGCACAGGCCTCCGCGAAGTCCGTGTTGCCCGCAGGATGGACGACGACGAACCGATCCCAGCGCCACGCGCCGCTCGGGGTGTTGGAGCATCGATAGCACCAGCAGGTGGTCGAGTCAGATCTGGCGCCGGGTCGAGACGGCCCGGCGAGTGCTCGAAGCGAACGTCGCACACTGTGCCGGGAACATCCGGCCACCAGGTGCGAACGGCCCGATCGGCGAGCCGGAAGTCGGCAGCGAGGTCGCCGAACAGGTGGAAGCACATCGTCGTCGACGACGGGAGATCGGCCCATAGTCGCTGCGCGTCCAGCATCTGGTGCGGCAACCGTCCGTGCCCGTTTGCGACATTCCGCAGCCCCACTGCAACGCCGTGGGGATCGACTTCACGACACCCGGCTCGCACGGCGACTTCGCCGTCAGCATCCACTTCCCTGGCATTGCCACTGGTCGGTTCAGCGCCTAGCCTCACCGCCCATGACCTACCTAAACGAGCAGGGTCGTCCGGAACCTCCTGTCTCGGGCGGCGATGAGACCGACACCCTCCTGGGCTCCCTGGAGCGCCAGCGCTCCTACCTGGCGTGGAAGTGCGGGGGACTGGACGCGGCCGGCCTGAGGGCGAGGCTCGCCCCCTCGACGATCACCCTGGGTGGGCTGCTCAAGCACCTGGCCAAGGTCGAGGATGACTACTTCTCCCAGGGGCTGCTCGCGCGAGACCGGCAGCCCCCCTGGGACACGGTGGACTGGAAGGCCGACCCCGAGTGGGACTGGCACTCGGCCGCCGAGGACTCCCCCGAGCAGCTCATGGCGCTCTGGCAGGACGCCGTGGCCCGCTCCCGCTCCGCGGTCTCGGAGGCGCTGGCTGACGGCGGCCTGGATCAGCTGGCCCGGGGCACCCGGTGGAGTGAGCCACCCAGCCTGCGGCGTCTTCTGATCGACTTGATCGAGGAGTACGCGCGGCACGTCGGCCATGCCGACCTCATCCGGGAGTCGGTGGACGGGCTCGTCGGGGAGGATCCGCCGGGCTGACGGCGGCCTTCCATCGTCGGGGTAGCCGTCTTCACACCCCCAGCGAGGGCATGACCGAGTGGATCACGCCCCGCGACAGTTCCACGAGGCAGACGGTTGCGCCAGGATGCGCTCTACCGCCGACCTGGCGAACAGGATCCTTCGCCCCATCCTGAGCACCGGGAAAGGGCAGGATCCAGCCCGCACGCTCCGGTATAAGGTGCGACGTGCTAATGCCCAGCGGTTCCGCCAATTCCTCTACTATCCACGTCTTGTCTCCCATCGTTCCTCCCTGTCTCTGAGGGGCCTGAATGGCCCGCTAGGGGCTACGTTCTCCCGGGGACACCGGGGGCGGAGGGAGAAAGGCTATCGGGGAGGCTGCGTTACGATAGAAAACGGGTTTGTAAAACGCCTGGTCGCACCTGCGGTTTCTCAGGCCGATTCCCGAATTTCGCGCTGTAAGCCTTCTGTGAGCTTCGCAGCGTGCTAGGTGGCCCGTCCGGGCCTACTTCTTCGCTTCGCGCTCCAGAAGCTCATCAATCAGCCAGGACATCGGCAGGCCACGCTCGCGGCCAGACGTTCCAGCCTCCGCTTGGTCACGGGCAGGAGCATGAGCTTGACCTGAACCCGTCTGGGTCCCTTCGGCTGACGCCACCTGACCACGCGCCCATCTAGGGCCGGGCCTCGCTTCCAATCACATGTTCGGCATGTCGTACCCGGATGGTTCAATCGGACTGTGGACAGAGTGCCGCCCATCAGGGTAGGGATCGACCAAGGGGCTAATCTCCGGGAGCTAAAGAAGCTTCAGCGCCGGGGTCTCATTGAACTGCGCCAGGCCAACGAGCTAGAGAAACGCAGGCCCCACGTCGTTCAACAGAAGAAGGGATTCACGCTTGGGTATTCACGACTCGGCGGCCCCGATGTGCTCGCGGATGACCTGGTCCATGAGGTGGAACGCATCATCGGCCTGGCCAACAGGCTGGACATCGGCCACATTTACGCGTGCTACCTCAACGGCTGTGCGTGTTTCGTCACTGAGGACGTTGCGGCGTTCATCGCTGATGGTCGCCGTGAGGCGCTTGAGTCACTCTTGGGACTGAAGATCCGCCGCAGTCGTGAATTCATTCACGAGATGGCTTCTTCCGCGTAACGCCCTTGGAAGGCCGCTGGTATCCTGCCCGTAGGCGCGCCAGTAGCTCAATCTGGATAGAGCGTCAGACTTCGGATCTGAAAGTTGGGGGTTCGAGTCCCTCCTGGCGCACTCAACGGACCTGGGGGCCGGAGCCTCGGCGAGGCTATGCCTTTGCTCTGGCGGACTCTGCCGGTCCAGTCCTTGGGGTCCTGCCGTGGCACCGTTTGAATTTCTTGCCGCTACCGCATGGGCAGGGCTTATTCCTGCCGACCTTAGATACCTGCGGTGCGGGGTTGCGGGTGTGTGCTCCTGCGACCTCGGCAGCTCCTTGATCACCTGATCGATGATCTGCTCAATGGGTGGATTTCTGTTGCTGGATGGTCACCCGCACGGCCGGGCGCTCAAGCATATTGACGAGCGTTAGGAGAAGGACCAGAAACCCAATCCAGTCGGAGAAGCTACGTCTCCTGATGAAGTCGGCCAATACGCGGAAGGCCGGTTGCTCTTGCTCGACCCGATTGGCCACTTCCACCGGGGAGGCCCTTTCTGCCCTTGCGCGTTGGAGGATCGCGGCCAGGTTGGAGAGCTGCTGCTGGGTCGCCCCAGAGGCAGAGAGGATGGAGATAGCTTCATCGAAGAACTGGAACATGCCATCTGGCACTCGCCCCCATGGGGCCCCGCAGTTTGGGCACGGCCCACTCCGATTCCCGACGAAGGTCAGGACTGCCCCACCTGATCCGGCGAACCCCGAAGGGAAAGCGGTTCCGCACTTCTCGCAGAAGGCGGGTAACTGAGGCATGTCTCGATAGTAAGGGTTGCATCCGACACTCTCAGCCCAAGCTGGTTGGGTCATGGGGGTTGACTAGCCTGCTCAACACTTGCTCAACGTCCCCGACGTGGGGCTTCGCTCCGAGCCCGATCCTGAGCACAGACCGGGACACTGGAAGCCTCGCCCTGCGTGCTCAGGCCTGCCTCTAGCGCGATCCGAAGTCAGAAGCTCTATCCATTGAGCTACAGGCGCCACGCTGGAACTTCCCCCAAAGCGTATCAACAGGCAGCAGGGCGAAGCCAAGACTCGGCCGTGCGCCAGGAGGGACTCGAACCCCCAACCTTCAGATCCGTAGTCTGACGCTCTATCCAGATTGAGCTACTGGCGCCTTGGTCGAGGATACCAGCGGCCCCTCGCTCGAGAGCGTGCCTCGCGGGCGGTTTGACCCTCCGCGGACCCGGGCAGGATGGCCACGTGGCTGGTCCGGGCGAATGGGGGAGCGCATCAACCGGCGACCTTCGGGTGGTAACGCTTAACCTGTGGGGCCGCCGGGCGACTGGGCAGCGCGTCGGTTGGTCCTCATCGGCGGCTTGCGCGCACTCCATCCAGATCTCGTCGCGTTCCAGGAGGCGATCAAGGACGAGCGTTACGACCAGGTGCTCGACCTGCTCGGGCCCGACTTCTTCGTCCGCCACCAGATGGATCGCGAGACAGACGGCCAGGGAGCCTCGATCGCCAGCCGTTGGCCCGTGGAGAGCTTCCATGAGGTGGACCTCCACGTGACTCCCCGGACTGCGGACTTCGCTCGACCTTCGTAGCCGAGGTCAGGGTCCCGGATCCTGTCGGACCGATCCTGTTCGTCAACCACGTTCCCAACTGGCAGCTCAACTTCGAGCGCGAGCGCGAGCTCCAGACCTGGCGGCGGCGCGGTTCTGGCGGTTCTGGCTTGACTTGCGGCAGGCGATTGGCGGAGAGGGGGGGATTCGAACCCCCGAGGGGCTATCCACCCCAACCGGTTTAGCAAACCGGCGCCATAGACCGGACTAGGCGACCTCTCCGCGGCCGAGTGTATCGAATCATCACTCACGGAGTCCGGTTCAACAAGAAGGTCGGTCGAGCCTCGGAGAACCCCAACCAAGAGATCATCGGCGGGGCCCAGCAGGTCAAGGGCAAGGCAAAGCAGGCCTGGGGGACCCTCAAGAACGCCCGGCCGAGACGCAAGAGCCGGTAAGCAGCGCGGGCAACTGACAGACCGACTCCTCTCGATCTCCCCCAATCGGTGGACCTCGTGGACGAGGTGGGCGGCGGCACTCGGGCCAGGGTGGGGCTCATGGTCCAGTACGCCGTCACTCGGGTGTTGGCCGAGTCGGCAACGCTCGCCCTGGCGACACCTCGACTCCTCGAAGCCATCTGCCGGTCCCTCGGCTGGCAGCTCGGCGAGATCTGGAGAGGGGACAGGCACCCAGGGGTGCTCCGGCTGGTCGATGCCTGGTCCACACAAGGCCTCGGAGTCCCCGACTTCGCCATCGCCAGCTCGGAGATGACGTTCCCTCCCGGCGAGGGTCTTCCGGTCGGGTCTGCCACCGGGGCCTCGGCCTGGGTCGCCGACTTCACCGACTTCACCCAAGGCTCCAACTTCCCTCGAGCGCAATTGGCCTCGGAGGCAGGGTTTCGCGCCGCGGTGGCCTTCCCCATCTTGCAGGGCGGAAGCATGGCGGGGGTCATGGAGTTCCTGAGCACGGGCATCAGACATCCAAACGAGGACCTCCTGAACCTGATGGCCGCGATCGGATCGCAGATCGGGCAGTTCATGGGGCAGTCGAGCTTCCAGGCCGCCAAGCCATGTTCACGGGATTCGTCCAAGATATCACCGACCGGAAGCGGGCTGAGGAGGCGAGCCGGCGGCTGGGCGACATCGTGGAGTCGTCGGACGACTCGATCATCAGCACGTCCCTGGACTGAACGATCCGTCCTCAAGATCGACGCCTCCTTCGTTCAGGACGTCCCACACGATCATCAACGCCGCAACGCTCGTGCGAGCGATGGTCCAGCTCGCCCGAAGCCTGGGGAAGACCCCCGTCGCCGAAGGGATCGAGACCGAGCGCCGATTCCTGGTGGAGGAAGGGTGCCGCGTGGGGCAGGGCTCCTTCTTCGGCCGACCTGTCGTGCCTCAGGAGATTCCCCGGTTGGTGCGCGGAGGCTTCGGGCGCCCGCCTTCGCCCGCCGGCCTGATGCCGGATTCAGCCGCCCGGATCGCTCCGATGCAGCTCGATCCTCATGCGCTTGAACGCCTTGCCCTTGCTTTCCGTCTTGATCACCCGGACCGGACCCACCTCCCCTGTCGACCGAACGTGGGTGCCCCCATCCGCCTGCCGGTCCAGTCCCTCGATGGTGATGACCCGGATGGGGTCGACGGTCTCCGGGATGAGGTTCACCTTCGTCCTGATCAGATCCGGATCCCGCAGGGCTTCGAGCCTGGGCAGGAACTCAACCCGAACCGGCCGGTCGGCGCCAAGCTCCTGGTTGAGCTTGGCCTCGACCTCCTTGCCGAACTCGCTCGACATGCTCTCCAGCTCGAAGTCCATCCGAGCGACTCCCGGCTCCATGTTCCCTCCGGTGACCTTGGCGCCGTAGTCGCGCCAGATGATCCCCGAGAGCGCGTGGAGCGCTGTGTGCGTTCGCATCAGGAAATGGCGCCTGCCCCAGTCGATCTCGGCGGTCAAACTCGTTCCGTCGGACGGCGGCTCGCCCTCGATCGCGTGGACAGGGATCCCGCCCTGTTTGAAAGTATCGTTCACGCGTGCCTCGCCTCCGTTCCACCTCAGCCATCCGGTATCCCCCGGCTGGCCGCCGCCTCGCGCGTAGAACACCGTGCGATCCAGGACCACGCCCTCCGGACGGACCTCCACGACGGTAGCCTCGGTCCAAGTCTGGTAAGCGTCGGTGGCGGGGATCTCTTCCGGTGCGGTCATTCGGCGTCTGCCTTCTCGGGTTGCACGTGTGCGAGCTCCTTGGGCTCAACCGGTCGCTTTCGGGCCAGCACATCCCGGATGTGCGGCACTACCTCGGCCGGATCGTCGGAGACATGGAACAGCTCCATATCCTCCGGACCGATCTTGCCTTCGGCCAGGACGGGCTGGCGGAGCCAATCCGCCAGTCCGGACCAGAAGCTCGAGCCGAACAGAACGACGGGGAAGTGGTGTACCTTGCCGGTCTGGATCAGGGTGAGCGCCTCGAACAGCTCGTCCAGCGTCCCGAAGCCTCCCGGGAAGACCACGAAGGCCTCGGCGTACTTGACGAACATCATCTTGCGGACGAAGAAGTACCGGAAGTCGATGCCCAGATCGACGTACTCGTTCATCCCCTGCTCGAACGGCAGCTCGATGTTGCACCCGATCGATAGGCCACCGGCTTCGCGGCAACCTCTATTGGCGGCTTCCATCACACCTGGCCCGCCCCCGGTGATCACGGCGAGACCGGCCCGAGCGAGCTCGGCGCCGACCTCGCGTGCCGCCTCGTAGAACGGATCCTCGGAGTCGATCCGGGCGGAGCCGAACACGCTCACCGCCGGAGGGATGGAGGCCAGGGCGTCGAAGCCTTCCACGAATTCGGAGAGGATCCGCAGCACCCGCCAGGGGTCGGTGTCGACGAAGGCAGGGTCCCTCCGTTGGAGAAGGAAGGCATCCTCGGTCGCTCCCGAGGCCTGGGTGGTGGTTATCCTTCCGCGCCGCATCCGGTTTCTTCGGGTCACGTCGGCCTCCTTGCGCCGCTTCACGGGGGCAGCAGCCCAGCTTCGTCTCCCCGAGAGGAATCCACAACCAAGCGAACTCGACTGTCGCGGCCTCCCCCGACTGCTAGCGTTCAATCGGTGGCCCTCCCCCTTCACCCTGACTCCAAGCCCAACGGGTTCCTCTCGTGACTCGATTGTCATCGGAGAATCCTCTGTGGGGAACCGACTGGCCCCAAGTGCGCGCGCTCTGGCCGCTCGACCCCAGCGTCGCGCATCTGAATCACGGGTCATTCGGGGCCGTGCCGTCCCCCGTTCTCGCCGAGCAAGACCGCTGGCGAACCCTCATGGATTCCAATCCGACCGGCTTCTTCTGGCGCTTCCTGCCGGATGCCCTCGACAACGCCCGGGTGGCCGTGGCCAGATTTCTCCGGGCCGATCCCGACGGCTTCGTATTCGCGACCAATGCGACGACGGCGATCAACACGATTCTCGCCTCGCTCGAGCTGACGAGCCGCGACGAGGTACTGGTGACCGATCATGGGTACGGGGCGATACGCCTGGCCGCCGAGAGAGCCTGCAAGCTGAGCGGGGCCACGCTGGTCGTCCATCAGGTCCCGATTCCGGTAGAGAGCGCGGCCGAGCTCGTCGACGCTGTGATCGCTGGCATCACCGATCGGACGATGATCGCCATCGTCGACCACATCGCCTCTCCCACCGGCGTGGTGTTCCCGGTGGCGGACCTGGTTCGTGAGCTTCGCGGTCATGAGGTGCTCTCGCTGATCGACGGGGCCCACGCCCCGGGGATGGTGGCCCTGGATCTGTGCGATCTCGATGCCGACTTCTGGACGGGAAACTTCCACAAGTGGTGCTGCGCGCCTCGGGGCGCGGCCGGCCTGTACGTTCGCGCCGACCACCGGGAACGGATCGCGCCGCTGGTCACGTCGTGGAACGCGAAGGAGCGCTTCGTCAAGTCCTTCGGTTGGCTGGGGACTGCGGACTACACGCCATACTTGACGGTGCCGGCGGCAATAGGCTTCATGGAGGACCTGGGGTGGGAACGCCTTCGGCGCCACAATCGCGAGCTTGCCGCGTACGGAGCCGCGGTCGTCCGGGATGCTCTCGACACGCCCGCTCCGACGGAAGCAGATGTGTTCGAAGGCATGAGCCTGTTGGCCCTCCCCGAAGGCTCCCCCGACACGATCGTTGGAACCAGGGCTCTGTCGGCCCGGATCGCCGAGGAACTGGGAGCGGAGGTCGCGGCTTTCCCTTGGCGTGATCACAGCTACATCCGTCTCTCGGCCCAGGCGTACAACGCCCCGGCCGAGTACGAGGCGCTGGCAGCCGGCCTCCCGAGGTTACTGTCCTGAACGGGCTGAATGGGCTCGGAGGCGATCGAGCTGATCCGCGTGCGCCTCGAGGTGACCTACCAGGAAATCCCGGAAGATGGCCGGCATCTCCATCTCGCCCAGCGTCGGGTGCATCCCTCGTCGCTCCCAGTCCGCCGGCGTCAGCTCCCTGAGCACCCGTCGGAGCTGATCCAGCTGGCCCGCCAGCCGGCTCATCAGCTCCGCGGGGGGCCGATGTCGATCGGCCTCGATGGCCGCGACGCGGCCCCGATCGGTCTTGGTCCGGCCGAAGGGAACGGGGCCCGTGCCTTCGGCCCGCACGATGAGGCTGACCTCACCGCACCAGTAGGGAACGAACTCCGCGAGGTGCGCCCACACCTGACCCCAGTCCCATCGCTCCCCGGTCGGAGGGTCGGGCTCGGTCAGCCCGGGCGCGGGGGGCGAGGCCGAGAGCTCCCCGAGGCGAGTCCGGACTGCGTCCAAGCGGGACGTGAATTCGTCCGCGGGGCCGCGTTCGGCCGCGGTGGCCTGTTCCGTCACGACGCCCTCAACGGTCTGAGCGGTCTGCCCTCGACCACCTTGTTGGCAATCACGCCGAGGTGCTCCACTTCCAACTCCACCATGTCGCCGGGCTTCAGCCACGGGTACCGATCCTCTCCGTACACGAGCGATAGCTCCAGGATGCACCCAGTCCCGCACGTCCCCGAGCCGATTACGTCGCCTGGAACGACCTCGGTCCCTCGCGAGGCGTAGGCCAGCATCTCGCCAAAGCTCCAGTAGATGTCGGCCAGAGAAGCCCGGCTGTACTCAGCGCCGTTCACCCTGGCCAGCATGGTGAGGTCGAACGCCCGGTCCTGCCGGTAGGGCTCGAGCTCGTCAGGGGTGACCATGAAGGGCCCCAAAGTGGTAGCGAAGTCCTTGCCCTTCACCGGTCCCATGGACAGCTTCATCTCCCGCCGCTGGATGTCCCGGGCGCTCCAGTCGTTCATCACGCAGAACCCGGCGATCCGACGCTCCGCCGTGTCAGGGTCGAGGTCGGCGCCGCCCCTGCCCACGATCGCCGCCACCTCGAGCTCGAAATCCAAAGCAGAACTCCCCGGGGCCACGGCCACGTCGTCCGTGGGCCCGGTCACCGCCGCGGGGTTGCTGAAGTAGAACACCGGCAGCTCGTACCAGTCCGGGTCCATCTCCAGCCCCCGACGCTGACGAGCCGTTCGAACGTGCTGCTCGAAGGCGTAGAAGTCACGGATCGACGGCGGCCGCGGGACAGGGGCCAGGAGCCTCACGGCGTCCATCGGAAGGACCTCGGCCGGATCGGACACGGCCCGACCGCCGGCCGTAGCCAGGTGTTCCCCGTCGTCCCCGCGCAGATCGATCAGTCGAACGCCTGAGGGCAGTGCGTGAATGTTCTGGCCGGCAGCCACTCCCGTGCGTTCGTGACCCTGAAAGTCACGGAAAGTGACCCACTTCACGGCCGAAGTGTAGCCTCCTGCCCCTCAGACGATCCCTACAGTTCCACCGGCCAACGGCCGACCAGTTTTCTATGAGATGGTCGCGCCGCGCTGGGCTGGCTTTGCTCGCGGCCCCCGTGCTGATGCTGCACGGCAGCGCGGTGCCGGCATCGGGCTCGGCGGCTCATCGATCCGCTGTCATTGCCCCACCCCTCGGCGCCGTTGTCTCGGAGGCTTCGGTAGGCCAGGGCAACCGGTTGGCCGCGGTGAGCGTCCTGGAGCGCACGATTCTGCGACAGCTCGAGGCGCAGCCAGTCCAACCTGTCGGAGCCATCCGTCCGCAGCGCCCCGCGGCCGCGCTCCTGGTGAGGCTGACCCGAAGCCTTCGGGCGACCTCGCGCCCGGGCGGCGGAAAGGTGGTCGGGGTCGTGCCCGTGGGGTCCAAGTACTACCGGACGCACATCATGGCCTGGGTCCTCGAACTCAGCGCCAACGGCCGTTACGGGCGGGTGCCGATCCCATACGCCTCGAAGCCCAGAACCGGTTGGATCTCGCTGCGAGGCCTCAAACGTTCGCACACCCCTTATGTCGTCCGGGCCGATCTGTCCACGCACCGGCTCACGGTGAGGAAGCTCGGCCACCTCATCTTGCGCGTCCCCATGGCCACGGGATCGCCGATGTCTCCGACTCCCCCGGGCCTCTACTTCGTCACCGATCGAGTGCCCTTCGATCCCAGGGGGGCTCTTGGAGCGTTCGCGTTCGGGATCTCCGGCATCCAGCCCCGCCTCCCGGCCGGCTGGCACGGCGGCAACCAGCTCGCCATCCACGGGACGAACAACCCCGCCTCGATCGGGAGGTCGGTGAGCGCGGGCTGCCTCCGCGTGTCGCGGGCCACCCTGGAACGCCTGAAGCGCATTCTCATCCTCGGGACGCCGGTCATCATCCAGGCCTGACGGGAAGCCCGATAGACTCGGGGGCTTCCGACAGACAGGAGCATGACCATGTCGAGCACGGCGAGCTTCACCACCTCCATGGGAACGTTCAAGGTTCGACTCATGCCCGAGCACGCACCCACCACGGTGAGTAACTTCGTGGAGCTCGCGTCCGGGCGCCGCCAGTGGCGCGATCCGAAGACCGGGCAGGACACGACCCAGCCGCTCTACGATGGCACCGTCTTTCACAGAGTCATTCGGGACTTCATGATCCAGGGCGGAGACCCGGAGGGGACGGGCCGGGGCGGGCCCGGTTATGACTTCGAGGACGAGTGCCCACCCGATGGCCCAACCTTCGACCGGCCCGGACTGCTTGCTATGGCCAACGCCGGGCCGAACACGAACGGGTCGCAGTTTTTCGTAACCCTCGTTCCGACGCCGTGGCTGAACGGTAAGCACACCATCTTCGGGGAGGTCATCGAGGGCATGGACGTGGTCGAGCGCATCTCCACGGTCGCCACTGCATCGGGTGACCGGCCCAGGGAGGACGTGGTCCTCAAGCACGTCGACGTGGGGGGCTGAACCTCCGGATTCACTCCTCGGTGGGCCGGGCGTGGACGCGACGGGAGCGCTGCCATTTCCGGGTCCACTCGATATCTGCCAGCAGCCGTGTTCGTTCCTGCTCCAGGATCTCCTGCTCGGCCTCCAACCGCTTTCGCTCCAACCGTACGCGGAGTGCCGCGACCTCTGCGAAAAAGGCCTCCGCCTGATCGATAGCGGCATCCGAGTCGCCGGCGGACGCATGAGCTGTCGCGAGTCGATCGGGGGGAGCCACCGGTCTCGGCGGCGAGACGACGGCCTGAGCGGGCGGTCCTGCAGGTTGGCCAGCTTCTTCGGGGACCGGTGCGTTGCCCTCGAGCTTTTCGGCCCACACCGAGGGGAGCATCTGCAAGGCACGGCGAAGGTCCGCGATGGTCTCTTCTCGTTCGAAGGCGATCGTCTCCACTGCGGCAAGGCGTTGACGGAGGAGGGTGTTCTCCGCTCGGAGGCGCTCGATCTCGACACTCATGCGTCCGGGATCCTGGCCCGCCGGAACGGACTTCTGGGTCACCGGCACGGGGAAGACGGTCACCTTGGAGGACCTCATCGTGCTCTCCAGTGCCGGCGCAAGAACCGGTCAAATCGGTGCCGGAGATGCTTGGGCGGCTGGCTGAAGTCGGGATCGAGCCAGTCGAAGGAGACTTCATCGATCGGAAGGGGCGTGAACAGGTCGCTCTCGCTCGGGGGTTCGGACCGTGGTGCCGGAGGTGCCTGAGCTCTTTCGACCGGGGGAGAGGCCACAGTTTCGTCGGTCAGCGTTGCGCCGGCCAGGGCTTCGTCCGACACGGTCGTAGATAGATGAGCGGACGCCGAGGCGGGCGGTGTCGCCGCCGGCGGGCCGGCTCGCCGAGCGGCCGAAGGCGCGGCATCCGGCTGCCCTCTGGTCGCTGGCGAGGGCCACCACAGGGCCATGGCATCCTCGAGTAACTCGGCCGACCGTTGGCGAGCGGTCTCCAGCAGTTTGGCCGATCGCTCGAGGGCGCCCTCTGGCGGCTCGGGCTCCTCGCTCGAGACGTCCGGAACGATCACGATCGGTTCGTTCGAAGCAGCAGGGGAGGCAGGGGAGTCGAAGGGAGAGCTCACTCTGACAGGGGGCGGCGTCTCCGCGGCCGGCGAAGCCCGACGTGGCGCAGGCGCTTCTCGGACCTCCTCGGAGGCTGGCTGCTCCGGCACCTCCTGCTCTACCGGTTCCTCCTCCGTGTCCAACGTCGGAGGAAGTGGCTCCTCGGCCCGCGGGAGGACCGCTTCGACGGCCACCTTGGGTGCTGGGAGCATCCGCAGGATCGTGCGCAGGTCGGTGACCCGCTCCTCCCGTTCCTTGGCGATGATCTCGAGGGCTCGGACCCGTTCCCGCAGGACGGCCACCTCTGTTCGCAGCCGATCGACCTGTGAGGCAGCGGGGAACACGATCCGCGGTTCATCCGGATCGGATACGAAGGTGGGTCGAATGCCGGCGGCCACCAGGTCGTTCACCGGGATCCGCCACGTGCCGTCGGGGTCCCTGAACGCGTGCTGGAACTCCCCAGCTTGATGGCGGCGCCGGATCGTTCGACGCTTGACGCCACAGATCTTGGCGGCCTCAGAGATTGAAAGAGCCAGCGGCTCCCGGTTTCCCCACCAGGGCTTATCCAACGAACCTCACTTGAGCGGTTGTGGAAGGCATTGTCCATCTTCAAGGTTTCCCATGGGACAGGCAAGCCCCAACAGAGGCGACGAACTTGTGAAGCGGAGGGACGGCACGGGAAACTTGGCCGCTCCCAGGGGAGGAGACGCGGTTCCATGGTGATCGCACGAGGTCTGGTGTTCGGGGGTGGGGCCCTCGTGGTGATCGCCACGTTCGGCTCGGCCGTGCGGACGGTCATCCTTCCACGAGGCATCCCGGCCAGACTCGGCCGGGTGGTGTTCATCTCGATTCGATCTCTGTTTCGCCTGAGGATCGGTCGCAACGCCAGTTATGAGCGCCGCGACCGCGTCATGGCCGCCTACGCTCCGACCAGCCTGCTCATGCTTCTGGTGGTCTGGATCAGCCTCGTCCTGGTCGGCTACACCGGGATGTTCTGGGGCGTGGGTGGCCGCTCGGTGCGCCAGGCGTTCACGTTGTCCGGCTCGGCCATCCTGACCCTGGGGTTCGAACGGCCCCCGGACATCCCCGCGACCGTCCTCGCTTTCAGCGAGGCGGCCCTGGGCCTGATCCTGTTGGCAATGCTGATCACATATCTGCCCAGCATCTATGGCGCGTTCTCCCGCCGGGAGTCCGCGGTGACCGCCCTGGAGGTCCGGGCGGGATCGCCCCCGTCCGGGGTGGAAATGATCGAGCGGTACTGGGTGCTCGAGCGCATCGACCAGTTGGACGAGGTGTGGGTGAGGTGGGAAGACTGGTTCGTCGACCTCGAGGAGACACACCTTTCGTTCCCGGCCGTCGTGTTCTTCCGGTCGCCTCAGCCCGATCACTCCTGGGTGACCGCAGCGGGAGCGGTCCTCGACGCCGCGTCTCTCTCCCTGGCTGCGGTCGACATCCCCCGGAACGTCCGGGCTGAGTTCTGCATCAGGGCCGGCTATCTCGCCCTTCGCCGCGTCGCCGACTTCTTCGGGATCCCGTACGACCCCGCCCCGAAGCGGGGCGACCCGATTACCATCGGCCGGATTGAGTTCAACCAGGCATGCGAACGCCTGGCGGCGGCCGGCATCCCCCTGAAACCGAGCCTCGACGAAGCCTGGCTCGACTTTGCCGGGTGGCGAGTGAACTACGACACGGTCCTGGTGGCGCTGGCCGGGCTCACGATCGCGCCGTACGCGCCCTGGTCCTCAGACCGATCGCTCCGGGACTGGCGCCCGCCCCTTCTCCGGAGACGGACGAGGGCGCGCTCCTGAGCCCTCCGGGGGTCAGATCGCCATCGTCCGATAGATCACGTGCCCCGGGTTGTCCGGCCCGCCTGTGTAGTTGACGCCCTCGCCCCAGATCATGACCGCATCCGCATTGGCGCCCTGGATGTCGATGCCCTGGTAGTCGCCGTACGGGAACAGGAAGCCGTTCGGTTGTGACTCCTTCCGGCTGGGATCGTACTGCGAGACTCGCCTGCTCGGTCCGGTCCAGGACGTCCCTCCTGTGGCAGAGGTCCGCAGCCAGACGTTCCACCCATTGGTGTGGTCGAGCGGCGATCCCAGCCGGTCATCCATCCACATGGCTGCGATCTGATTGGCTGCTCCGCCCTCAACTCGAGGGAACAGCGCGTAGCAGGCAGAGTCGGCGCATCCGGACGCGGTCTTGTCGTCGACCCTTCTCAGGTAAGACCAGTTGGCCGCCGAGGTGCAATCTTTGCGGGCCCGGCATCGAGAAAGCTGGACGATGGGCGGGCTCCCGGCCTTCGTGTGGTCCTGACCGTCCTGCCACACCAGGTACATGTTGCCAGCGGCGTCGATGGCGACGTCGTCCTGGATGCCGAAATAGGCGAAGCCGCAGTTCGGCGCGTACGGGCACTTCGGGCCGGCCGGTGCGGAAGCCACCAGCGCGAAGGTCGTGTTCGACGTTCCGGCGAGAGTCTTGGACACCCGATAGTTCCCCGCCGTATTGCCGTTGCAGCTGGAAGTCTTGCAGTCCCCCCATGCGAACCATGCATTGTGAGCGGCGTCCAGGACCGCGCCCTCCGGGAAGGCCACGATGTCTTCGCGCAGGACGTTCGTCTCCGTCCACGTCTGCCCGCCATCGGACGAGTGGGCCAGGTAGTGGTTCTTGGCGTGCGCGTAGGCCGTGTACACATCGTTGCCGTAGGCCACCGTCCACGGGTGATCGCAGTTCGCGCACTCGGGTCCGTTCACCTTCGCGGCGGTGAACGTCTGGCCGAAGTCCATCGACTTGGCCACGGCCACGTCGGTCTGCACGCCCTGGAGGCCGTAGATGAGGAAGCTGACGTACACGGCGCCTGTGGCAGGGTCGACCGTGACCACACAATCCACCTGCCTGGGGTAGTCGACCCCGCCCACGGTATCGGCGACCAGGTGAGGAGCTCCCCACGTGACTCCGCCGTCGCCGGAGACCTGGATGTAGATGCGATTTCGGTTGCCAGGTCGGGGGCCGCGGCGACCTCCGGCTCCCAGTCATCACCTCCACAAAAACCCAGCCTGGTCGCATCACCGGGCGAGCTGACGCTGCCCGCTCGCGGGACGTGGAACGAACGACTGTTCGTGACCGCGGGCTTGACCTTCGGCGGAAGCTCCGTACGGGAGGGCGTCCCAGCCGGGCTCGGCCCAGCCACCGACAGGACCATTCCGATCGCCAGCGTGAAGACCAGCGAGCTGCTGCGGCGGATCGAGGATGGACGCGGAAGGCTTCGAAGCATGTTCCCCCTCCTCTGATGTCAGCGGGCCGACTCAAAGGAAGGCCCGAAGCGTGGGGCGCTCGGCCGCCCGAGCCTAGTGCCCGATGGGCATCGCCCGCAATCGCCGAAGGTCGCATGTCGACACGCCTGCTTGGTCTGCCTGGCCCGCGGGTACACTTCGGTCAGGGCCGTGAGCGAACTTCCCCTGCTCGAGCCAGGCGTGATGGACGTCATCACACAGCACGTCAACGCCGCCCGGGCTCGAAGGGTCGGGGGGATCCTGGTGGGAAAGCGCCGGAACCCATCCGTCGCGGTCGAGGCGGCGATTCCCGCCCACCGCGTCCAGGAACATCAGGGCGAGATCGCGTTTCTGCCCGACCCCATCGAGCGTGACGAGGCCCTCCTCGTCGGTCGGCGGCCGAGGCGAAATCACGTCCTGGTCGCTGCGGTGGTTGCCCTGGGGGTGGCTGGGGTCGGTGTGGCCGGGTATTGGATTGGTCGCGACCGGGCCCCGGTTCGATTCGGAGCGGCAAGCGCGGAACTCCGGACCAGGCTCGGGGCCGAGCAGGACCGGGCCCGGGAGCTCGGGGAGCGACTGGCCAACGCCAAGCGGCTTCGAGATCCAAACCTCCTTCGCACTGGCCAGACCATCCTGATCCCGCTCCCGTAGGGATCTTCGGCGTATCTGGGGCACGTGGCCCCGGGACCCGCATAATCTCCAGTCCATGCAACTTTCCCTCGTGAGGCGAACCGTGGCCATCTTCGCGGTCCTGAGGGACCGGGAGCTGCGCGCCCTCTGGTACGCCGACTGGATCTCCGACGTAGGGAACTTCGTCACCTTCATCGCGCTGGCGGTGTACATCAACAGACTCACCGGCAGCGCCACCGCCGTCGGCTTCGCTCTAGCCCTGAGATCGGTGCCGTGGTTCACCATCGGTCCGGTGGCCGGCGTCCTGGCCGACCGGATGGACCGCCGGGCGGTGATGATCGGAAGTCAGGTGATCCGGGCCGTTCTCGTGGGAGCGCTGCCGTTCACTCATGCAGCGTGGCAAGCGTACGCCCTCTCGTTCGCTTCCTCGATGTTCGGTCCCGTGTTCCGGCCCGCACGGTCGGCGCTCTTGGCCCAAGTGGCCCCGAGAGATCAGCTGGTGCCCGCTCTGTCCGTAGTCGAGACGACCCACCAGGTCCTTCACACAGTGGGCCCGGCCATCGGAGGCCTCGCGGTTTTCCTGCTGGGCGCCCGCAACGCCTTTTTCGTCGATGCGGCGTCGTTCGTGGTCGCCGCAGCCTTCGTCGCGTCGGTCACCTCCCGCGGCAAGCCGACGGCGGAGCGTCGGTCCACGGTTCACGAGCTCCGGGAGGGCATCCGAGAGGTCTTCGTGGCCCCCGCCGTTCGGACCTATGCATTGGTGAACGCCGGCCTATCCTTCGGATTTGCCGGGGTAATCGCCTTGCTTGTCGTGTATCTGAGAGAGGTCCTGCATCGGTCGGGAGGGCAGTACGGGATCGTCCTGTCCGTCGCCGGGCTGGGGACCGTGATCGCGAGCCTGGTCATCGCGGGCCGAGATAACCATCACGCACGGAGCCCCTGGGTTGTGGCATCTGCCCTGGGAGTTGGAGCCTTCGGTCTGGCCTGGTTCAGTCCCTCGTTTCTGTGGCTGCTGCCCATCGCTTTCGTGTCTGGCTTGGCAGACGCGGGCGCCGGGATCCCGATGAGCGCAACGATCGCGGAAACCCTCCCTGACCAAGTCCGGGGCCGGGCCTACAGCGCCACGGAAAGCATGTACGCGTTGACTGCCGCCGTCGGGAGCCTGGGGTTCGCCTGGCTCGGAGATGTCGCACGTTTCGGGCCGGCCAAAGGGATCGCCCTCTCGGGCGGGGCCGGGTGCCTCCTCGCCCTGGCCGTGTTGGGTGCTGGGGGGTTGTCGGCGATCAGGCGTAGCGAGCGAGGACGACTGGCGACCGGCGCAGGTGCGCCACGATCCCTCCCCGAAGCGGTGCCGACTGACCAGTTGGACGGCGCGACCGAGTAACGATAGTCGCGCGATCCGTGCCAATCCGACCACTGGCGCAGCCGCCAACAGCCGACTCGGCCGGCGGCCGTAGAATCCCTGGCCGTGACCGGGAAGCGATTCGGCGCGCAGAGCATGACCTCTCCCCTCCACGAGGCGCTGGTCAAGCGCCCCGGCCCCGCGTTCGGCCGAGCCTACGAGGACGCCCGTCACGGCTACCTGCACCCCGTCGACCTGGCCGCGGCGGGGCGAGAGCACGATGCCATCTGCGAGCTCCTCTCCAGCCTCGGGGTGACGGTGCACGAGCTCGGGGAGGAGACAGACAGCCCAGACCTCGTGTACACCTTCGATCCGGCTCTCGTTTCGGATCGAGGGGCCATCTCGCTCCGTTCGGGCAAGCCGACCCGACAGGGCGAGGAGCTGGTCGTGGAGCGGTGGATGACGGAGCACGGGATCCCGCCGGCCGGCCGGATCGAGCCCCCGGGCACCGTGGACGGCGGCGACACCTTCTGGCTGCGGCCCGATCTGTTCTGCATCGGGCGCTCGCTCCGGACGAACGCGGTCGGAGCCGAGCAGCTCGCCGGCCTCGTCGGAGGGGACGTGCGGACCTTCGACGTCCCATACGGCCAGGGACCGGCGGTCTGTCTCCATCTGCTCAGCCTGATCTCGCCAGTCGCCGAGGATCTGGCCGTCGTGTATCTGCCGCTCCTCCCGTCCGGCCTGTACGAGCTGCTGAAAGAACAAGGGGTCTCGATGATCCCGGTACCCGTGGAGGAGTTCCCCACGCTCGGGTGCAACGTGCTGGCCATTCGACCCGGGGTGGTGGTCGTGGTCGAGGGAAACGCGAAGACCGCCGCCGCGCTGGCCGAACACGGCTGCGAGGTCCACGAGATCGCTGCGTGGGAAGTGGGGATCAACGGTGGCGGCGGACCGACCTGCCTGACCCGCCCGATCCTCCGGGACTGACCGTCATGGCAACTCGCCCGACAGGATCTTGGCGAGCTTGGCTGGGTCGATGTTCCCTCCCGAGACCAGGCAGACGACCCTGCCGGAGCCTGCCGCCCCGCTCAGTGCGGCTGCAACGGATGTGCCTGCCGCGCCTTCGGCGATGACCCTGTTCCGTTCCGCCAGTAGACGAATGGCGGAAGCGGTCTGTTCGAGCGTCACCACCAGCGAACCGGCCATCACGGAACTTGCCAGCGGCCATATCTCGTCGACCAGGGCCTTCGACCCGATCCCGTCGACGAAGCTCGGCGTGTAGGGAGTCGGTACCGGTCGTCTCGCCGAGAGCGCAGCCTGAAAGGGCGTGGCGGTCTCGATCTCGCTCGCGAAGACCTTGGTGCGAGGCCTCAGCTCCCGTAAGGCCGAGGCGATGCCACACGAAAGCCCGCCGCCCCCGAACGGCACGATCACGGCGTCGACGTCGGGGATGTCTTCCGCGATCTCTAGGCCGATGGTCCCGTTCCCGGCCATGACGGCGCGGTCGAGAAACGGATGGACGAAGACCCGATCCGCCAGAGGTTCGTACCGATGATCGATCATCACCTGCCACCACTCGTCGAAGGGAAGCTTCACGTAGTCGGCCCCCAAGCGGCGGATCGCGGCGAGCTTGGCTTCGGGCGCGGCCTCTGGCACGACCGATATACAGGAGACCCCCACTCGTCTGGCGTTCCACGCGACCCCCTGCGCCATGTTGCCGGCGCTGGCCGTGTACACGCCTCGGGAGAGCTCGCCCGGGTCGGCCATCGCCATCACGTTCGCTGCGCCTCGGATCTTGAACGAACCGATCGGCTGGAGGTTCTCCAGCTTGAGGAAGATCTCCGCGGGGGCGTCATCCACGTTCAGCCGAACGAGCGGCGTTCGGAGGGCCGCGCCGGCGATCCGCTCTCTTGCAGCCCGGATCTCCTCCAGTGAGACGGCCTCAGCTGCTCTCGTGGCGCTCGCCCCCCAGCTCCACCCTGGTCCCTTGGCCCGTCTCCGCCGCCCGGTGGTAGATGTGGTTGGCGGCAGCCAGGTCCTCGATCGCCAGCCCCAGGGACTCGAACAAGGTGATCTCCTCGGGCGAGGTCCGTCCCACGACCTTCCCGAGGATGACCTCACCCAACTCCCCGATCACATGGTCGTCTCCGACGACGCCCTCCCCCTTCGGGATCAGGAAGTCCCCCGCCTCGTTGAGGATTGACTCCCTGCGATCGGCGAACAGCCTCGAGCGGAGGACCGCTTCGGTGTCCAGCTCTCGGCCGGCGGGGCCGGAGAACCCGACGGCGTTCACGTGCGCTCCCACCGAGAGCCACTGGCCCTGGAGGATCGGCTCGGTGGCCGAGGTGGTGGTGCAGACGATGCCGGCCCCTTCGACCGCCTCCCTCCCACCGCCTGACACCTCTACCGAGATGCCGTGCCGACGTGACTCGGTCTCGGCGAAAGCCTCCGCGTGCGCACGGTTGCGGCTCCAGACCCTGACCCGCTCGATGTCGCGGACCGCGAGCATGGCTTCCAGGTTCGTCCGGGCCTGCGTGCCGGAGCCCAGGATGGCGAGGTCGCCGGCATCTGCCCGCGCCAGCAGCCGGGTGGCCACCCCACTGACGGCGGCCGTTCGGATCGCCGTGACCTCGGACGCGTCGATGACTGCCAAAAGCCGTCCACGCTCGGCCTCGAACAGCAGAACGCCCCCCTGATGGGACTCGAGTTCGGTCCCCTCGTTGCCGGGGAAGACGCTGATCACCTTTATCCCCATCACACCAGCCGTGGGCAGAATCGACGGCATCCACGCCAGCAGGCCTGCCTGATCGGGCAGCCGGGCCATGCCGCGCAGTGGCATCACCGAGTCACCTCGAGCCAGGCCGGCCAGCGCTTCGGCCATCACGTCGATGCACTCCTCCATCCGAAGGAGTTCGGGAACTTCCCTTTGGTTGACGACCAGGATTTCCATCATCAACCTCGCCTTCCCGCGGGGTCGGCACTGTAGCGTACGCTTGGCACCATGTCAGAGACCGCGATCGAACCACATCCCACCCCCGCGACCACTTGGCAAGGGGCCGTCGCGGGAATCTACATCGCCACCGACGGGGCCGGCCCGATGGTCTCGCTCGAGGAAATCGAGGCCGTCGCGGGGAAGGGCCTCCGGGGCGACCGGTACTTCGAGGCGAAGGGCACGTACACAGCCACGCCGGGCACTGGCCGACAGATCACTTTGATCGAGCAAGAGGCGGTCGAGGCGGCCGCCCATGACTACGGCATCGCCCTCCAACCGGGCCAAGCCCGGCGGAACATCGTGACCGTCGGCGTCGCCCTCAACCACTTGGTCGAGAAGGAGTTCCTGGTCGGCCAGGCGCGGCTCCGAGGGATGCGTCTCTGCGAGCCGTGCGCCCACCTTGCCAGCCTGTCGAAACGAGGCGTGGTGAAGGCCCTGAGGCGATGGTGATCTGGCCTTCAGCTCTGGCCATAGGAGCTCCCAGGCAGAAGTGGATACCGCCTCCGAACGACAAGTGCCGGTTGTCGGGCCGGCCGATGTCCAACATGTCCGGCTCGGAGTACTGCTCGGGATCTCGGTTGGCCGCCCCGATCACCGGCACCACCTGCTCGCCCTTCCGGATATGCCTGCCTCCGATCTCGATGTCCTCCATCAGGGTCCGACCCAGGAATTGCACAGGACTGTCATAGCGGAGGAACTCTTCGGTGGCGCTCCTGATGAGCGAAGGGTTCGTGGTGAGCCGCTCCAGCTGATCGCGGTGCCGAAGCAGCGCGAGCATCCCGTTGCCGATCAGGTTGACGGTGGTCTCGTGTCCCGCGATGAGCAGGAGGATGCACATGGCCAGGAGCTCCTGCTCCGTCAGCCGCTCGCCCCGATCCTCGGCGGCGATCATCGCCGTGAGCAGGTCATCCCTGGGATGGGCGCGCCGGTCGGTCAGCAGCCCCGTGAAGTAATCGGCGAATGCCAGGGCCGCTTCGTTGGCCGGACCGAGCACCTCGTCGGACATGACCGGATCCAGGGTCACCACGAGGGCCGAAGACCACCGATGGAACTGTTCCCAGTCTTGGGAGGGCACGCCGAGCATCTCGCAGATGACGGTGACCGGGAGCGGGTAGGCCACCTCGTTCACCAGGTCGAAGGTGTCCCGGCCGGAGGCTTCGATGTCGTCCAGCAGTCCCTTCACGATCTCACGGACGTGCGGCCGAAGCGCCTCGATCCGTCGGGCCGTGAAAGCCTTGTTCACCAGGTTCCGAAGGCGAGTGTGGTCCGGTGGGTCGATGAACAGCATCGTCCGGCCGGCCGTGTCTTCCATGATCGTCGGCTCCCGCCCCCTGGCCGCCCGGAACGCCTGGTACAGCTCGGAGTTGCGAGAGTCGTTGCTGAACCGGCCCGGGTCCCGTAGGACGGCCACGCAGTCCGCGTAACGGGTCAGTATCCAGACGCCGGGGAAGCTCTGGTGGACCGGGTCCCGCGAGCGCAATCGATGGTAGAGGGGGTACGGATCGACCCGCATCTCCGGAAGGAAGGGGTTGAACTCGAGGGGCTCGTCGTCGACGGCCGCCGTTGCGGCCGACGGCTCGGGCAGGTCCTCCCTCAAGGACATGACCGTTAGGCTACGGCATCGACCTCTCGTCGGCGGTGCGAGCCCGGCGAAGTTAGTCTTGGTCCGTCAATGACCAACCGACTGCTTCTCGACACATCGAGCCTCATGTTCCGGGCGTTCTTCTCGATGCCCCCGACGGTGACCGCTCCGGACGGGCGGTCCATCAACGCCGTCCACGGCTACCTCGACATGACGGCTCGGTTGATCCAGGACCGGCAGCCGGAAGAGATCGTCCACGTCTACGACGACGACTGGCGGCCCGCACCTCGCGTTGCCGAATACGATGGTTACAAAGCGAACCGACCACCGGATCCCCAAGGGCTTCCCGAGCAGTTCGACCTCCTGAGAGATGTCCTGGATGCGTTCGGAATGAGCCAGGCTGAGGCCCCCGGGTGGGAGGCCGAGGACGCCATCGGAACGCTGTCCGCCGCAGCTCGCCCAAGGGACCACATCGACATCGTGACCGGCGACCGGGATCTCATCCAGCTCGTCCGCGATCCACAGGTGCGAGTTCTGTTCACCTTGAAGGGCGTGTCCGAGCTGCGCGTGCTCGACGAGGCAGGGGTCCTCGAGAAGTACGGCGTCCCCGCCTCTCGCTATGGAGAATTCGCCATCCTCCGGGGCGACCCGTCGGATGGCCTTCCTGGGGTTCGGGGCGTGGGCGAGAAGACCGCTCGGCTCCTGGTGAACACGTACGACTCACTCGACGACCTGCTGGCCGATGCGGCGGCGCCGACGCGAAAGGGGCCACCGCTCCAGCGCTCTCCCTCGCTTCGAGCTGCCGTGCGCGAATCCACTTCCTACATCCGGAAGATGCAGAAGATCGTGCCTATCCGCACCGACCTCGAGCTCCGAGCCTGGAAGGCCGAACCCGACGAAGGAAAGATCGAGCAAGTGGCGGAACGCTTCGCCCTGAAGGGTCCCATCCGCAGGCTCCGACAGGCGCTGGGCTGACACCATCAGCCTCCCGTGGCCAACTCCATCGCTTCCGGGTACTTCAGCGCGTTGCCCGTGTTGATCAGCACGACCCTGTCCTTCGGCCCGAGGTCCCCTCGTTCACGCAGTCGAGCAGCTGCGGCGAGGGCGGCCGCTCCCTCAGGGCAGGCTGAGATGCCGGCTCCTCCGAAGGCAGCCATGGCCTCGGCAATCTCCTGGTCGCTCACGGCCACCGCAGACCCTCCTGTCTCCCGGATCGCCCTGAGGACGAGGAAACTGCCCAAGGCCTTCGGGATTTTGAGGCCGTGGGCGAAGGTCCTCGGGTGGCGCCACGTGAGCGACTCCTCCCGTCCTCGCTCGAACGCCTCGACGATCGGCGCGCATCCTTCCGGCTGCGTGACCATGAGCCGCGGCGAGTCGCCCCCCAGCCAACCGATGGCTCGGAGCTGTTGCACAGCGCGCCAGATCCCGATGATGCCTACGCCTCCGCCGACCGGATAAACGATGGCGTCGGGCATCCGCCATCCCAACTGCTCGGCGATCTCCAGGCCCAGCGTCTTCTTCCCCTCGATGCGGTAAGGCTCCTTCAGCGTCGACACGTCGAACCAGCCAGGGCTCTCGACCATTTCCGCCACCAGCCTGCTTGCGTCGGAAACGGTCCCGCTGACCAACATCACCTCTGCTCCGAACAGCTCACATTCGAGCCGGTTCGCCCTCGGAGCGTCCCTCGGCATGACCACACGGACCTTCAAGCCGGCCGCCGCGCCGTAGCAGGCCCAGGCTCCTCCGGCATTGCCGGCGGTCGGCAGCATCACTCGCCGGATTCCCAGCTGGACCGCCATGGACACCCCGCACGACGCCCCGCGGGCCTTGAAGGTCCCGGTGGGGTTCGGACCCTCGTCCTTCACCCTGAGGCGGGGCAGCCCGATTCGCCGGCCCACCGCACCCGCAGGAACGAGTGGTGTGAAACCCTCGCCGAGACTCACGACATGTCTGGGTTTCGTCACCGGCAGGAAGTCGGAATACCGCCACATCGTGGGTGGACCCGCGGCGATCCGCTCTTTGTGCGCGCGCAGACCCAGTGCGTTGATGTCGTACTCGACCAGCAACGGCGATCCACAGGAGCAGACCGTCTGCCGAACGCTATGGTCCAGGTTTCGGCCACATTTCGGGCAGCAGAGGTGAGTCACGAGGGACTCCCGAGCGATCAAAGGAAGGAGACCTGGTCCTTCGGTCCTTTCCTCCGGCGACTCCGCTCGGGCGTCGGCTCGGCCGGGTGCTCGACCAGCGCCACGACCCTGGCCGCCATGAACCTGCCGGTCCGCACGGGCTGACCGGTCCGGGTCACCTCGGCTACCTCGACGATCCCTCGAGTGGTCGACACCTCGACTCGGCGGCCGGCCTTCGTGGCCTCGATCTCGTAGGTGCGAACGCCGTTTCCTGTGTCGACCACGATCTCCACCCGGTCCCCTCTCACAGGTCTGAGACTACTCCTGCTCACCCACGAGCAATCTTGACCTCACCGCTCGGCGCATGCCCCTTATCGTGCCTCCCGAACGCCGGAAGCAAGTTCGGGTGGCAGCGCGTAAATTGGCTACGTCGCAGGGGTGAACCGGCCGTGCCGGCCACAGCGTAGATATGGGTAATACCGTGCCGAAAGGCCGGGACGGACCAAACCGGCCAGACGGAGCAGCCGTGGGGATCCCGAGAGACAACACAGATCGCGCCGGGCTGTTCGTGCTGTTCATGCTGCTCGCCCTGGTTCTGCTTGCCCTGCTGGGACTGGGTCCGGACGCGGGAGTGGCTCACGGCCAGCAGGGCGACGCCCGAGTGACCGGACAGGGCAAGGCAGCCTTCTCCTCCCCCGGCGGCGCCCGGGTTCACGGCTGCAACTTCCAGGTGGATGCCTTCAAGAATGAGGCTGGAGCCGATGGCTCCTTCCTATGCGAGATATGGGATACAACGGCCTCATTGAGGCTGCCCTTCACCAAGATCCAGGTAGCGGTTACCACACTCGACGCACCGTCTCAGGACGAAGCCACCTTCGGAGGGCCCGCGGTCATCGAGTTATCGGGCGGAGGCTCCATACAGGACGTACCCGCGAACGTCCACGTGGACGCCGGGGGGCTGGGGGCGGGAGGAATCCAGATCCACCTGCAGGGGGTCTTCGATGGCCAGCCGGGCGACGAGACGCCCGGCGACGGCGATTACTCGCTGATACCGCAGGATGTGACAGAAGGATCGATCGACATCCAGGTGGAAGGCCCGGGGCCGAGCCCTTCCCCCTCGGTGTCCCCGACCGAGTCTCCCACGCCGTCCCCCAGCGCTTCGCCAACCCCCAGCCCTACATCGTCGCCGTCCCCACACCCTTCGCCTGCGTCGAGCCTGGCCCCGCCGTCCCCCAGCCCTCCGATTCCTGGACCGGGCGGTCCACCTCCCAACCCTCCCGTCGGCGACGCTCCCTTCACCGTGGGAGGAACTCACAGCACCGCCCGGCTCATGGCGATCCTGGCCGAGCTCACGCCCAACGGAATCCCTCGCCTGGACGACATCCTCTCCGTCGTCGGGCCGTTTCCAGTCGCCGGGTTGGCCTGGTGGCAGAACGACTGGCACGCATATCGTTGCTGCCCTTACCCCCACCTCCACCAAGGGTTGGACCTGTTCGCTCCGCGGGGCACGCCCGTCGTGGCAGCGGCGGACGGCATCGTCAGCCAGAGGGTCAACGGGCCCATCAGCGGGATGGCCATCGAGATCACCGACGCAGGAAAGACCCAGTACTTCTACGCCCACCTGAGCGGCTTCGGCCCCGGGATCAGTCTGGGTACACACGTGTACCTCGGGCAGGTGGTCGGCTACGTCGGGAACACGGGGAACGCTTCGCTGACCATTCCCCACCTGCACTTCGAGGTGCAGCCGGACGGCATGCCCGTCCCGCCCATGCCCTTCGTCGATCAATGGCTCGTCCAATCCGAGCTGCGGGCAGAGGTACTTGTGGCACAGCGAACGGGGCGAACCGGTCTGGACCCGGCAACGCTCCGCCTGTGGATCAGTAAGGCTTTGGAGCTCGCCAATGACGGCAGCGCCAGGGAGATCGGCGATGAGGCCGGCCTCCGGGCTCGTTCCCATCGCCTCGCTTCTGGTTTCCCCGACCTTCATTCGTCCGAGCCGCTGGCGGCCTTCGCCGCGGGGGCTCTGTACATTCTGATCCTGATGCCTGTGGTCCTGGCAGGCCTTCGCGACGCCAGACGAGGGTTTGCACGGGCGCCCGGTGGCCCGAGGCCCGATCCGGCTGCTGAGCCGGCAAGGTCAGCAGATGAAGGAAGCCAGGTCGATGAACAGTCAGATCCGGAAGACCTGGGTCGACATCGACCGGCTGCCAGATAACCGTTGGCCACTGGTCTGTCGGGCCTCGGTCAGTGGCCCCTCCTCTCGGGCTGGCTGTGGTCGAGCTTCGGGGCCAGCCACCATCGCGAGGTGACCACTTTCTGCCTCGTGTAGAACCGGACCCCGTCCGTCCCGGTCGCGTGCAGATCACCAAAGAATGACTGCTTCCATCCGGTGAACGGGAAGAAGGCCATCGGTGCGGCCACGCCGATATTCACGCCGAGCATTCCCGCCTCCGCCCGCCGCTTGAACTCTCGGGCGTTTGCCCCCGACGTGGTGAAGATCGAAGCCGCGTTACCGTAGGAACTCGAGTTCATGACCCGGATCGCTTCGTCGATGTCGGCCGCGCGCACCACCGACAGGATCGGACCGAACAGCTCGTCTTTCCACAGGCGCATGTCAGGGCTCACACGGTCGAAGATGGTGGGGCCGAGGAAGAATCCGTCCGACGAGCCGACTCCTCGCCCGTCGGCGACGAGCGCGGCCCCGACCTCCTCACCCTGCTCGATGTAGCCGATGAGCTCCTTCCTCCGCTCCTCCCGGATCACCGGCCCCATGTCCGTGTCCGGCTCCGTCCCCGGACCCACGTTCAGCCTGTCGGCCTGCTCGACGAGCTCCTTGACCAACGCATCACCCAGCGAGCCCACCCCGACTGCCACGCTTCCCGCCAGGCATCGTTGCCCGGCGTTGCCGAAAGCAGAGGAGATGAGCGCCGTCACCGTCTTCTCCAGATCGGCGTCGTCCATGACGATGAGGTGATTCTTCGCCCCTCCGAGCGCCTGGACCCGCTTCCCGTGCGCCGCCCCCCGGGCGTAGATGTAGGAGGCGACGGTGGCCGAGCCGACGAAGGACACCTCGTCGACCTCGGGGTGACTCAAGAGCGTGTCCACGGCATCCTTGGCACCGTGGATGACGTTGAACACGCCCTCGGGGAGCCCCGCCTCGGCGAGCAGCTCCGCGATGCGCACGGCCGAGAGCGGCGTTCGCTGGGAGGGCTTGTGGACGAACGTGTTTCCGCACACGATGGCCAGCGGGATCATCCAGAGCGGCACCATGTTGGGGAAGTTGAACGGCGTGATACCGGCAACGACACCCACCGGGAACCGGACCAGCTCCTCGTCGATCCCGTCGGCGATCTGGTCGAGGTTCGTCCCCATCATGAGGGTGGGGGCGCCACAGGCCAGCTCCACCACCTCGATGCCCCGGCGGACCTCACCCTTTGACTCGGGGAGCGTCTTTCCATTCTCCCGCGTCACCAGCTGGGCCAGCTCGTCGAAGTGGTCCTCGAGGAGCTTCTTGAATCGGAACATCACCTGCGCCCGTTCCGGAACCGGCGTGTCGGCCCAGCCGGGGAAGGCGCTGAGGGCGGCCCCGATGGCTTCGTCGATCTCGTCTGTCGTGGAGTAGGGCAGAAGCGCGATGGTCTCGCCCGTCGCCGGGTCCGGGATCGGGTCAACCTGGACTTCCCCGGTTCGCGATTCCCGGAACGCACCTCCGATGAAGCTATGTACCTGTGTCGCTCGAGGCGTGCTCACCTGATGATCCTTCCTCTTCGCGGCGGGGTCGCCGACCTGGGGGCCCGATGCTCACGGTGCCTGGAACCGGCTCCTGGAGATGAACCCCCCCTCACCCTCCTTGCCGTGCCACTCGCCGTTCTCGACTAGGACATTTCCTCGCTGGATGACGACCTCGGGGAGCCCCCACACCTTGAGTCCTTCGTAGCACGAGTAGTCGACGTTCATGTGGTGGTCGCTCGCCGAGATGACCCGCTCGTGGTTCGGGTCGAACACCACGATGTCGGCGTCGAACCCGGGCGCGATGGTTCCCTTCCTGGGATAGAGGCCGAACATCTTTGCGGGAGCGGTGGCGATCAGCTCCACGAACCTGGTCAGGGTGATCTGTCCTCTGCGCACACCTTGAAAGATCAGCGTGAACCGGTCCTCGACAGCAGGCAAGCCGTTGGGGATCTTGGCGAAATTGCCGACGCCGAGGTCCTTCTGCCCCTTGTAGTTGAAGGGCGCGTGATCCGTCGAGACGATCTGCAGGTCACCCGC